>Ga0116147_1003362_pt1 | contig 15194 bp, 23 predicted proteins | sample AD_JPNHG3_MetaG_FD_89749 | JGI IMG/M metagenome (GOLD analysis project Ga0116147, IMG submission 89749) | Active sludge microbial communities of municipal wastewater-treating anaerobic digesters from Japan - AD_JPNHG3_MetaG | ecosystem: Engineered > Bioreactor > Anaerobic > Digestate | place...
TATGGAAATTAGATTAGCCAATCTGAATAATGTTACTATAAATGATGATAGAATATTTATAAAAAAGATAGAACCAGAATATAAGTTATCAGAAAATATGAACAGTATATTTGAATATAGGCGATATAAAATGTATTGATAAACAAAAGAAAGGAGAGTGTTATGACGACTCAAGACAAAGTGAAAGAAAGTGCCAAAGAATCAATGCAGAAGTCTTTGGCAAAATCAAAAATGGACGGTGGGACAATGAAATCGCTAAATAGCGATGATTTTTCAGCGATATTTGAATATTACAAACCTCAAATATCGCAAGCCTTACCTAAGCATTTAACTCCAGAGCGAATTATCCAGCAAGCGGTAACTATGGCAAGCCGAATGCCGGAGTTGAGGGAATGCACGCCCGAAAGCTTTATAGGTGCTATTATGCAAGCATCTATACTTGGTTTCCAGCCGGTTAATGCTTTGGGACAATGTTATTTTATTCCCTACAATAATCGGAAAACTGGTAAAAAAGAAGTTCAATTCCAAATCGGGTATCGTGGTTTGCTTGATCTTGCTCGGCGATCTGGTGAAATTCAAACGGTATATGCACAGGCGGTTTATGCTAAAGATATATTTAATTTTGAATTTGGATTGAATCCGATTTTAAAACACGTGCCAGTGCTTGAGGATAGAGGTGAGTTAAAATATGTTTATGCTGTGGCTAAATTTATCAATGGGGGTTACATATTTGAGGTAATGACAAAATCTGATATTGAGGCAATCCGCAAGCGATCGCAAAGCCAGCAATCTTACATAAATGGAAAACTTAGTCCTTCTATTTATCCGGTTGGTATTTGGGCTTCTGATTACGCTGAAATGGCAAAGAAAACAGTTTTACGGCGATTATTAAAATATTGTCCGCTATCGGTAGATATATTAAGCAAAATTCAATCAGATGGTGGGACAATAAGACCTGATAATTTTATTCCTGAAACTGGAGATTTAAACCTTGACGGGATTAGTTTCCCCGATTTTGAAATGACTACTGAAATTCCAGAACCTATAATTGATGAGATTGAACAGCCTGAGTCATTAGACAATCAAGCTGAATCGAAACCGGTATCAGAAAAAAAATCTAAAAACGAACTGTTTAATGATAATCCTAAAATTGATAAGTGATAAACTAATTTGGGGCGGTGAAATATCCGCCCCATAATTATTTTTAAATTGGAGGTAAGGTGGCAAGACCGTGTAAATCTGGGTTAGATTATTTTTCGTTCGACGTTGATTTTTTTGAAGATGAGAAAATTACAGCTATTTTTGTCGAATATGGAATTAAGGGTGAAATAATAGCTATTCGATTACTTTGTGCAATTTACCGGAATGGATATTATGCTAAATGGGACACACCTCTGAAAATGAAAATAGCAAAAAGTTCTGGGCTTGAACCTGACTTAATAGATGAGATTGTAAATAGATTAGTTAATTGGGATTTTTTCGATAAAACATTATTCGATACTGCTGGAATATTAACATCTCGAGGCATTCAGAAACGTTATGTAGAAAGCACCAAGCGCAGAGGTGATAATACTATCACTGATTATTGCCTAGTTAATGTATACAATAACCCCGATAATTGTAACAATAACTCAATTAATGTATGCAATAACTCAGATAAAGATGATTTAAAAATGGAACAAAAATGCGAACCAAATCACTCAGGTTTACATAATATAAATCACTCAAAAAGTATTAATGTATACAATAACCCGATTAATGTATGCAAAAACTCGGTTAATGTAGACAATAACTCAAAAAATGTATACAATAATCAACAAAGTAAAGGAAAGGAAAGTAAAGTAAATAAAAGTAAAGAAGAAGTGAGAGGGTCAGAGCTTAATGATAGAGATATTGTAAAAACTAAAAACTCAGACCCGCCCTCGCAATTATTTTTATCGCAGTTTGAATCTGAATATCCAAATATTGACCACGAAAAAGAATTTCAAAAGTGTCTCGATTATTATACTTCTCGGAATAAAAAAATAGAAAACTGGGCGCCTCTATATCATAATTGGTTGAAAAAAGATTTTCCTAAAATAATGAAACCTATTCAGAAAAAACCGATTATAGAGTATCCGCCTGAATCTGAGCAAGCGACACCCGAGCAAATACACGAACAGATAGAAAAAGCAAAAGAAATATTAGCAAAAAAATCAAAAAATGTTACCGGGGAAAAACAGTAAAAAATGCGAATAAATTTAAAATAATTTAATTTTTTTCTTGACTTTTCATTTAAATATAATTAAATTATAGCTGTTAATTGATACAAAGAACGACAAAAAAGGAGAGCAAAAATGAAAACGACAATTGAAAACTTAGTAAAAAACTACCATATTCAGGTTATGCCTGATGGTTGCCATATTAGGGTAGATGATACAATCGCCCGTAATAGCGACCACGTCGCTTTCGTGCGTGCAAACAAGGATTCTATAATTCAGTATATTCGAGAACAGAAAAAGAAAATAGAGGAAGCCGAGGAAGCCTCAAAACGGGAGAAATATTCTGGATTGTTTACACAACTTCCAGAAAGAAATATAAAAAACACTCCAGATGTGAAAAAGTTTTCTGAGATTATGACTAAGAAAACTTATAGAAATTTCAACGGTGCGGAAGATGATGGACTAGCTCTCGCACAGGTTGCCAGCAATAATGCGATTGCACGTGAGGCAATGCAATATTGCGAGCACAACTTGAAAACCGAATATAAATATGAGATGACGCAGGACGCAAGACTAAAATTAGTCCGCATAATTTCTTGCGAAAAATGTGGATTGTATATCAGAGATATTGCGGAAGAGCATAAGGAATATAATTGGAATTAAATAAACAAAAGGAGAGCAAAAATGAAAACAATTATTCTTGACGTCCTTAAACTTGAGAACCCTATTATGTTCTCATATAAAACAGGAGAAAGGTATGACCCCGAAGATAGCGAATATCAGCGTCTTTTGAGGGATAATAATGAAAAAGAATCCGCCTTAGAAAAATGCTTTTGGGCGGTAAAAATAATGAATGCAGGTGGGTGCATAATGCTTGACCCACATCCGACTTTTGAATCCGCTATGGAATGGATTCGCAAAAATTTATTCAGGGATAATGTTTATATTGACGGAAATATCCGTCAAAATATGGAGGCGCTGAAGGAGCATATTGGGCGTCCTATTCCTTACACTAAAGTCTATGGATTGAAAACTAAATATCCGTGGGCTAATGAAAGTCAAATGTTAGAGATTGTATTCGGGCTGAAAGATGGCGTAGATGTTTCACTCTACGCCAAACCTGAGTATGATTATATGCAGATGGGAGTCATTAGATTTGGATTATTGAATGGGATTGATATTACTCACTATGCATTCCCAGAATACAGTTGGGAGCAGATGCAACAAATTCAATTTGGTGTAGAGGATGGAATTGATTTTTTAATCTATACCAAAAAAGAATTTGACGCTGACCAAATGAGAGAAATCAGATTTGGATTACTAAGTGGAATAGACGTCAGTGAGTATGCTGACCCACAGATTGAAGCCAAAGAAATGAAGGAAACCCGTGAGAGATTAGAATGGCTATATGGGAAGGAGGCTTAAAATGAAAATCGAAAAAACTGATAAGATTTATGTTTTAACGTGTGCGCCTTGGTGCACTCATAGACGTGGGAAAAATTATGCCTCTATTATATTGGGACGTGATCCTAAATTTGGTTATCGCAGAGAATTTTTAGAGAAAGGCTACGGGAATCAATATTTATTTTCCAAAAAACCGAAGGCTGGGCAAATAATTGAAGTCCGTGCAATATATTACACGGGTGGCGGTTATCCTGAACCCCTTGAAGGTTCTGGATTTTATAGAATAGAGGCAGATGGAAGTCTTACGATGATTCCTGAGGTTGAGGTAAAACAATTATTTAAATCAAAGCCTGAAACTTTTTAAAAGAGAGGTTTAAAATGAAGTGGATAACCAAAAAGCAGAAAAATGATTTTTATGAGGAATATTATAATCAGCGATTATTTGTTATTGGAATAATACTTGCTGGGTTAATATTTATTGTATTTATTCTTGGCGCAATTAAATTAATATAAACTAAAATAGAGGCTTGAAATGAAAATGTATTATGGCGAATGTCAAAGAATCAAAAGGAATCGGCAATATCCGAATGAAGTTGGAAGGCAGAAGCCTTTTGTAGCCTTTTTCTTTACTGGCGAGCCAAAAGCGTTTCAATATCACGAAACGTGGATTGGTGAAGCAAACGGGATTCTTATTGGTGAATTTGATACTAAGGCAGAAGCATTAAAAATAGCTCACGAACAGATGCTCCACGATGGCTGGAAAGAATCGTTTGATGAGGCTAAGCAAGATGCTATAAAAAAACTTAACATTCGACTGAGGCAATATCAGAGATGGATAAAAATATTAATCTTACAATAGAGTAAGCTATAAGAAAAATTTTATAAACAAAAAGAGAATTAATATGTGTGTATTTCCTAATAATAGAAAAGAATCCTGTATGAAAAAAGATAAAATGATTTACAAAGTATTATTAAAAAGAAATAATGAGTTAATAAGTCCTGTTCGCAAATTTAAATGGAAACCGTGGACTTTATACAAAACTCGATTGGGAGAGCCTAAATATAGTAATATTGCGGGGAAAATATTTGAGGTAAATAGGGGTTTTTATGCTTTTGTAAAGGTTGAAGATGCAATTAAATATTGCGAAAAAACAGTTGAATACCTTAACCGAAACCCCTATAGAGATATTGATAGTGTTATTGTATTTAAAGGTAGTATCCCAGCTGGTGCGCATTATTTTGAGGATGATTATGCTATTATTGCGAACAAGATGGGAATATTCCCCGAAGAGATTTATAAAATAGAAATAAATTGAAAAAGGAGTGTTAAAATGGAAACTAAGACTAAATCTATAATTTTAAAAGAAGGGATTTATATCGAGGGCAAAACTCTTGAAATTAAAAAGATTGGTGATAGGTGTAGTATTATATGCGATGGGAAATTAATTGCCAGAACGAAAAGCGAAATCTTCATTGATTATTGGCAAGATTTAGAGAAAAATGAATCTTATTTTAATTATACAAGTTTTAAAAAATGGGGGCATCAACCGGCTATATTCTGTATAGATACCCTAAATATGGAAGTTTATATAACTGGAGCTGACGTGCATTTAGATAGTAACTCCCAGATAAGAATTGTAAAAAATAAAAGAATTAAAATGACTTATAAGGAACTAAAAGAGAAATACCCTTGGGCTCGCAAAGAAGAGCTAGAAGAAATTAAATTGGGTTTGGAAAGGGGAATTGATGTTTCCATTTATGCCAATAGATTTTTATATTTTGAGCAAATGAAACAAATTAGAATGGGACTTGAGAAAGGTATTGATGTTTCTAAATACGCTAAATATAATATTGTGTCTTCTAAGATGGAATTAATACGTGAGATTTTAGAAAAAGGTTTAGATGCTTCAACATATATGAATTATGAATTCGATTGGGGGCAATCGCAAGAAATAATAAATGGGTTAAAAAGTGGTATTGATATTAGTATTTATGCCAAACCAGAGATACCCTGGCGTGAAATGCGGGATATTAGAATGAGACTTGAAAGGGAATTAAAATGAAAGCAGGAAATATTATTCTTAAAACTATTAATATTTTATTTGTTTTGATTGTGATAATGGCTTTTATTGTAGATTATATATCAATTAAAAAAGAGTTCGAATGGCAAGATGTTATAAGGATAGAATTATATAATAAAAAGACAATCTATTGCACCGCCTTTAAGAAATCCGATGGCTGGACAACTTGCTATTCACAAGGGCAACCAAGGTATCAAATACCAATAAAAGAAATTAAATTAATCGAATATAAAGAGAACCAAAATGTAAAATAGTAATAAAAATAATTAATAGTTTGTTTATGTTAATTCGTAAATATCAATCAATAATAAGCGGGATAGGTTCGCAACCGAAAAGCGGATACGTCCTGCCGCCTGCCCGCTTAAATCACTTCAGGACACAATGAAAGGACAGTTGCTATGACAACTCCAACTCCCAAAATTTCAACTCCAACACCTAAAGTTTACTTTGACCAACTAACCTTTTTTCTGTCTCCAGATTACATAAACGGTTTAAAAGAAAGCGCGACAAACGACCATAAAGTTTTTGAGCAAGTAAATGATTATCTATCCCAATTAGATCAGATTGATGCCGATCTTGATTGGCTTGAAAGTAAAAAAAAATATTTACAGAATCTTAGGGAAAAACCACAATTAGAATATTTGAAGAAGAGTTATGTAAATTATTTGCATAACGAATTGCTAAGCAAATGGTTTATGGCTACCTTAGACAGTATACCTTTACATCCCGAATCAGACTATATTAACTCAAAAGAATATCTGCCTATTTATAATCAAATATCAAAAAATATTGATTTGATAAAAATACTGAATAAAGATAGTTATGATCGCGGAATAAAACGGAAAAACGCCATAGCGAGTCATCTACCTGCGCAATCCGAACCGGAGCGGGATAAGGCAACCAATCAGAGTGGAGAGAATGATTCAATTTTCACAGTAATAGTCAAACCTGCGCAACATAAAACTTCAGAAAATCGCCTGCAAAAGGGAAAACAGTTCGAGTTATACAAATTAACTAAAAAAGAAAAATCGGAAATAAGAAGGCTTGGCAAAAAAGGAATCTCTAAAGAGATGGTGAATAAATATCTCGGAGCCAAAAGTGTATCTTTTAATCGTCGAGGACATTTAAATCTTACCCGATGTGCTGAGATTCTTGGGTTAGATGTAAAGACTTTTAAACGCTATAAGCAAATGTTTGATAATGCTGTTCCTTATTATAAAAAACTACAATTAAGTTTAAAATATCATATAAATAGAACCTTACAAAATACCAAAAAGAAACTATACAAAAAGGAAAATATATCATAAAAGTTGTGGAAAATAGGAAATAATGAGCAAATATAAATATAAATTAAATCGTGGGCGTGGACTTGAGCAGGCAGTAGAAAAATACCTTCGATTACGTAAAATTATGTTTATTCGGGTTGAGAATTATCGCTGTTTTAGATGCGGGCAAGTGCAAAACTCTAAAGCTAATGGCTTTCCGGACTTCTTTTGTTATTATCCTCGTATTGTGGCGATAGAGTGTAAAACCGGAGCCGGTCGATTATCTGAAATACAAAAAACAGTCCGAGATGCAATGATAAAGACTGGAATTGATTATATCCTTGTCAGAGATAATATTGATGAACTTTTAAAATATTTTGAGGAGAAATAATTATACTTAACTTTACTAAAGTATGTAATTTTGAAAACACAAAATTATCTGAAAATTTGGGTGAAGCAAAAAGATTTGTATTGTAAAAAATGTCAATTAACTTTTAAAAAAATTTGGGTAGAAATGATTATGAAACATCTAACCTATTTACAATCTATTAGAAAATTTTGCATTGAATGTATGGGTGGGAGTCCGCAATTAGTGGAGAATTGCCCGTCTTCAAAATGTAAGCTTTATCCTTTTCGTTTAGGAAAGAAACCGAATACAAAAGCAATGAACACGCCTTTAAAATCAATCCGACTTTACTGTCTTGAGTGCGTCGGGACTTCCGATGAAGTTAAAAATGGTTCTATGCCGAAGTGTCCGATTTATTATTATCGCTTTGGTAGGAATCCGAAGTTACAAGGCAGAGGTAATCCAATAGCCTTAAAAAAATTTCGTGAAAATGCGACCAAAACGCCTATTTTGGTTTCAAACTTCAAAGAAAATTCAAAATGAATAGTTAAACCATTAATCTGATACAAATGCAGGCAAATTCGTTTAAAAATGTTTATTCTATAAGATTGGAGTATATTTATGCTTAAATTCACCGATATAACTGATATTTCAAAACGTGAGTTGATTACATTAACAGATTCTCAATTAAGGAATGTCGAAATACGTGCATTTTGGGCGGGTTTAAATTGTTCTGGCAAAAAATACGATGAGAAAATTCTTATGATTTCTGAAATATACAATATTGCACCAGATACTGTTAAAAATATTGTCCCTAAAATAACCATCTCGTTTGATAAAAAAGACTCTAATAATTTATAAATATTATTGCCTAATATTTCAGATTACTACTTGTAATTTAGGATAACCTTTTTGGTTTTTAGATACTATTTTTGTTATTATGGAAATAATTTACAAAAAACCTTCAGAATTAAAGCCTTATTTGAAAAATCCAAGAATCAACGAGGCCGCAGTAGATAAGGTCGCACGTTCAATATCTGAATTTGGCTTCCGGCAACCAATAGTTATTGATACCGATAATACAATTATCGTTGGACACGTTCGCTGGAAAGCGTCTTTAAAATTAAATCTTGAAAAGGTGCCAGTTCATATAGCCAAAGACCTTAGCCCCGAAAAGATTAAAGCCTACCGAATAGCAGATAATAAAACAGCTGAATTTGCTAAATGGGATATTGACTTGTTAACAGATGAGCTGTCTGATTTACAAAGTCTTGATTTTGACCTTGACATTCTTGGGTTCTCGGCAGAAGAAATAGAATCAATGCTTGGTGTATTTAACGGTGAGGGATTAACCGATCCAGATGAAATACCAGAAATGCCAGATGATGCAATAACCAAACCGGGGAATCTTTGGGCTTTGGGTAATCATAGATTGCTTTGTGGGGATTCGAGTAAAATCGAAGATGTTGATAAATTAATTAATGGGGCTATTATCCACATGGTTAATACTGATCCGCCCTATAATGTTGGCATTTCCTCACGTTCTAATAACGCATTAGCCCTTGCAAATGCAACAGGTAATTTCACCGGCGACCAATTGTTTCACATTAAAATTAATAAAAATAAACATGCGGGTACAAGCAAACCAACATCAAATAAGCTAAAACCGAAAGACAGACCATTAATTTGTGATGCCCTCCCAGAAAAAAAATATGAAGAAATGTTACAAAAATGGTTTTATAATATTGCACGAGTATTGAAGCCGGGAGGATCATTTTATATTTGGGGTGGATTTGGTAACACAAAAAATTATCGCATTGCACTCGAAAATAATAAACTTTATTGTTCACAAACAATTATTTGGGTTAAAAATGCACCCGTTCTTACTCAGAAAGATTTCTTATGTAAGCATGAATGGTGTTTTTATGGATGGAAAGAAGGGGCCGGGCATTATTTTAACCCAGAAATTAATAATGCAACTGATGTTTGGGATGTTAAAAAAGTAAACGGTTTAGATAAGGTTCATTTAACTGAAAAACCAGTTGAACTTGCCATACGTGCTTTAACATATAGCAGTAAACAAGGCGAAAATGTTCTTGATTTATTTGGAGGTTCGGGAAGCACATTAATAGGTGCTGAAAAATTAAATCGTAATGCATATTTGATAGAAATTGATACATTATATTGCGATGTGATAATAAAGAGGTGGGAAGATTATACAGGGCAAAAAGCCAAATTAATTGGTTAAATAATAATGCCTGACGGGAATCAAATCAAAAAGAAAATGGGGCGTCCCGCAAATAAAATTGACCTCGCAGTGGTAGAAAAGCTTGGGCAATTACAATGCACTTATGCCGAATGCGCCGCCTTTCTAAATATTAAAGAGCAAACATTAAAAAAAAGAAAAGACTTTTTACTCTCCTTTAAAAAGGGGTTTGAGAGTGGAAAAATATCATTGCGCCGGACACAATTTAAACTTGCTGAAAATAATGCGACAATGGCTATTTGGCTTGGCAAGCAATATTTAGGGCAACGAGACCAGGGGTTAGCGCCGACCGATATTGATACAGAAGTGGAAATTGATTGGGTGGATTTAGAATAAATGAAATTAAGAATCAAGCAGGCGGATTATTTACCCCATCAGTGGCAATTTTTAAAATGTAATGCGACTATTAAGGGACTTGTAGCCGGTATTGGTTCAGGCAAGACGTTTATATTTCTACGTGAAACTCTTATTAATCATTTAGTAAGAAAAAATAAAGATGGATATTCTAATGGCTGGATAATATACCCGACATTTGATTTGGCGAATGAGCTATTTGTTACACCATTTTCAGAAATATTAAATAGGTTAGGAATAAGCTATAAATACAGTTTCTCTGGTCATCGGTTTGAATCGCAATATGGTAGAATAAAAATCTATCAGATGGTTAAACCTCAATTAATTATTGGTTCTGAGCTAACTTATGTTGGATTTGATGAGTTTGATGTAGCGCCTTGGAATAATTGTGAGGTAGCATTTCAAAAGGCATTGGGTCGGTTACGTGGATCAAGCGATGTCCGGCTATATATTGTCACAACACCGGAAGGATTGCATTATACCTATAAAGTATTTGTTACAGATAATACCAGAGGTGATAGGGTATTAATAAGAGCTAAGACCAGAGATAATCCTTACCTTGAACCTGAATATATTAAAATGTTAGAGGCTAATTACCCCCCTCGTTTGTTAGAGGCATATTTGAATGGCGAATTTGTGAATTTAACGCAAGGACAACTCTATTATAATTTCAATCGTAGTATCGTAAAGAAACTTACTATTGATTCTCGTGCTGAACTATATCTAACTTGCGATTTTAATAAATCACCTATGGAATGGCTTGTCGCCCAGAGGGAAGGTGAAAAGATTAAATTTGTAGCGCCGATTAGTATTAAATACGATGCAAAAACAAAGCAGGCGGCGGAAATGTTTTGCCAGAAATTTAGAAATCACGAGCTGAAAAAGGTAATAATAACCGGCGATGCTTCGGGGCAATGGGAAAGCCAGCGTGACTATTCAAGCGATTATCAGATTATCAAAGAGGTTTTAGAATCTAACAATTGGCAAATAATATTTAAGATTCCGTCACATAATCCGAATGTAAACAACAGAATAAATCTTACAACTACACTGATTCACAAAGACAGATTATTAATTGACGAGTCTTGTATATCGCTAATCCTTGATTACGAACACGTTGTAGGTGACGGGAAGGGCGGAAAGGACAAAAGCAATTTAACATTAACGCACGCCTCTGATGCGGCAGATTATTTAATCAATATCCTTTATGCTAATGAATTTAATAGGTTAAAAATAAGGCAGGTATAAAATGGGAGTAAATTTAAAAGAAGGCTACAGATTAACGCAAATGGCACTGGGCAGTATAATGAATAATTCACCTGAACAAAGAGCTTATTTGCGAGATATATTTTACTATAAAAAAAGTGCTGAGATTCGCAAAGTTCTCATAAATGATATGAGATTATATGATTGCGATACAGCAGATTTGAGTCGAATGAAACCGGTATTGATAAATTTCATTCCCGAATATATTGAAAAAATATGCACATTATACGATAAGCCACCAATATTTGAATTTGGGAATGGTAGCGAAACCGAACAGCAGAAATTGCTTGATTTGCTTGCTGAGGTTAGAATCAACAATTTCTTCCCGAATAATTTTAATCTGACAAGATTACACGGGACAATCCTTGCCAATGTCCGGTATCACCAAAGGACTGATAAAGTATATTTGGAATCACAATTCAATCAGTCAAACACAATCGTTTTCCCTTACCCTGATTATTATCCCGAACCGGCTATCGTAATTTATAAGGTTGACAAAATTTATTATGTTTGGGATAGAGAGAATCAAGAGCATTATTATTTAAAACAAGAACCTAAATTTGCTAAAGACAGAATTGGACTTATTAATACAGATAAATATCCGATTGATGGCAATACAGATTTAAAAGCACCTGATTATTTTCCGTTCATTACTTACCGATACCGAGATACTGGCGAATTTTGGAGCGAGGGAATGGATGAGTTAGTGGATATTGCGAGGCTGGTTAATTTACTTTATACAGTAACCGGCGATGATGCCATACAAGAGACAATCCGCTTATTAATTCTTAATTTCAATCCAACTGGAATAGAAGGCGAAAGTGGGCAATTAAAAACAGGATTGAAACATCCATTATTTGCCGAAAGCGGGATATTCAATGAGAAAAATAATCCAGCGGCACAATTAGTAGAGGCTAATCTATATGTGGAATCAGTTGTGAAACTTATTGAGGATATTACTGACCGGATTGCCAATATTAATGGAATCTCTAATATTATAAAAGAACAAGTCAAAAGCGATTTGTCTGGAATAGCAATACGCTTAAAAATGCAACCTACTTTAGACAGGCACAAAAAAGACCAGAACGTATTAAAATATATGGATATGGAATTAATTAAAACTATTGTTAAGGTAAATAATTTCCACCGCCCAGAGAAAAGAATTGATGAGGGGGTATTAACTGATTTCCAGATTAATTACCAAATGCCAGAGATTATCATTGATGAGGCAGAAGAGCTTGCAACTGAACAAGCTAAATGGGAAGCAGGGGTTAGTAGTCCGCTGGAATATGTTATGCGTAAAAATCCGAACTTTACTATTGAAGAGGCAAAAACTTATATTCAGGAAAATCTTGCATTAAAAAGAGAGTTATTCGCTGGTAATCAATCATTAATGAAAAAATTCAATTTCCGGACTAATGTCGAATAATATTAACCGATTCCAAGACCAAATTGATGGACTGGTCGAAGATATAAAAGCCGACGCAGATTTGATTCTTGGACAGATTGATATAGAACAATTAATTGATGATCCCGAAAATTATATTATGGAATTTGCCGAAGAATTTATTCATCAGCACGAAACTGAAATAAAGCAAGGAATACAAATAGGGCGAAAATTCGCAAAACAAATATTAAAGGCGATTAAAAATGGAAATGAGGGCAAAAGTCAAACACCAGCAAGCACTTAATTACCTGAAATCGTTCGAAGATAAGGTAAGAATTGGATTACCTAATCTAATCAATCAATCAGCGAAAGCAATACAAAGTGATATTTCAAAAGGTATTGCCGAAGGGATAGACATTCACGGGCAACCATTTGTGCCCTTAAGTCTTTCTACTATTCATAGCAAGCGGGCTAAAGGTTATAAATATCCAGAACGAATATTATTTGCTACAGGGACAATGCAAGCTGTTTATTTAGCTGAAAAAGCTACCAGTGCTAATTTTAGGGCAAGATTAACGATGCCATTAGCAAGACAAAATGTGGGGCAATATCATAATGCTGGCACAGGGGCATATACAATAAGAGCAAAGCGGGCAAGAGCATTGGGGCCACTATATTCTGAAACCGGACAAATGTATTATGCCAAATCGGTTCGCCACCCCGGGTTACCCCAGAGAGAATGGTTTGGCGTTTCTAATCGTGCTAATTTTATGATTGCTAAACTTCAAGAGCATTTTTTCAGGCGGATAATAAAAGAAACGTGATAATTAATACTGACAAAATTGAAATATCTATAAGCGCTGGGCTTGAATATACTACTCAGCAATTTCTCACCGGATTACGTAAAAATGTTATGGAAATGACAAATGCTGGAATGAGCATTGATAATATCAAAGAAGTCTTGCGTAAAAATGCAGATGAGGGAACTGGTGTATTTGGGATTTTTAAAAACAATCTAAAATCGGTTGTGGCAAGCAATATTAATGAGGCGGCTAATCAGGCGACCTATGCCGAATATGAGAATGCTGGCATTACTAAATATCGTTGGGTCACAATGTCAAAGCAACCTTGTCCAGATTGCATAATAAGGCACGGACAAATTGAAACGATGGAAACTTGGGAACAATTAGGATTGCCAAAATCTGGATTTTCAGTGTGCCAAGATAATTGTAAATGTAAATTATTACCTGTTGAATATAAAGGAGAAGGACTTGACCAGCCTATTATTAGAAAGCCTAAATCGCCAAAAGAATTAGCGTATGAGAGTTATCAAAATACTAATATTGAAGAATATATTGCAAAAGTTACGGCAACCGCAATCCCAGAAAATATTGCAATTCAAAAATCTAAAAAGTATTCCAATTTTGCTGGTGATATGGCTTTTAACGAACGGGTCGACTGGGTGCTAAAAAATCCTGACGCAGTATATTTCAGATTGCATACCGGCAAGAAACAATTAATATTTGTTCGTGAAGAGCATTATGTATTTTATTTAGATGAGAAATTTCAAACGGCATTAGTCCCTGATCCTGATAATATTGAAAAATTTAGATATGAACGGCGTTATAAATGGATTAGGATATTGGATGACAAATGGAAAACAATAAAGTAAATGAGATATTAGAAAAGTATAGACAAAAAAGCATTTCTACGACGACAGAAGAGCTTAAAAATGAATTGATTTATTGCGAATATTTTGATTTAATATTTTGGCGAGAACAACTTGGCGAATTTGAACTCACTCCAGAGCAACGCCTCATATTAGCTGAATCAGACAAACGGATTGTAAGCAAGATGACTATTAGACTATTAGAGGATTATGCTATTGAAAGGCAAGATTTGCCAATTACTGAATGGTGGGGTAAATAAATCACTCCCTATATTTTGGTAGTGATAAATAATTTAATAGAGATTACTTTTTAACGTGCATAAAAATTATAAACAGATTAACAGGTGGTGTCAGGATGGACATTAAGGCATTATTGACGCAGTTGCGTCAGCAGTTGGGCGACGAGGCAGTTGCCAAGGTTAGTTCCGTTTTGAAGGAAATCGAAACGGGGGTAGATGATATTGTGGATTCACTAAAAGCGGCTAATGCGGAATCTAAAAACCGCAAAACTAAAATCCACGAACTTGAAGAGCTGAAGAGTGATCTTGAGGGTCAATTAGAGGCACTAAAAAAAGAGAATAATGCCGAAGAGTTAAATAAATTGCGTGAATTTCGGCAAAATTATTTAACCGCTCAGCGCCAAAATCTTGGGAAAGAAATCGAAAATATATCTAAACATCCAAATTTTGTTAAGGCGGAAAAATTATTGAAACTCCCCGAAGCGGATGCTAAAGGTGTCCGTGATTTTTCTAAATTGACAGATGAGGATTTAGAATATAATTTGTCCAAGTTGCAAGAACTGAATGCACTTGAATATTTTGGTCAAAATGGTTCTAATAAAACAGTGCACGGTGCTAAAACTACTATCACTCCAGAATCATTCAAGGAAAGAGTCAAAGCCGCAAAATCAATAAAAGAACTTGAACAAATACAAGAGGAAATGAATAATGGCTAA
>Ga0116147_1003369_pt1 | contig 15183 bp, 11 predicted proteins | sample AD_JPNHG3_MetaG_FD_89749 | JGI IMG/M metagenome (GOLD analysis project Ga0116147, IMG submission 89749) | Active sludge microbial communities of municipal wastewater-treating anaerobic digesters from Japan - AD_JPNHG3_MetaG | ecosystem: Engineered > Bioreactor > Anaerobic > Digestate | place...
CATTGGGTTTCGCTGCGCCCGGTAGTCTTGGAAGCTATCAGTCTGGCTGGCTGGCTTTACACCCCTTGAGGGTGTAAAGCCAGCCCCAGGTCTTAGAAGGAAGGAAAAATTTTCCAAACATCAAAAATTTTCAAAAACGTTTCAATGCTGTTTATGGGGTTCGGTCCCGTTTCTGAGGGGTCAGGTCCCGTCGGTACCTGGGGCCCTGACCCCTCCCCATAAATGTTTAGGGGTTAGGTCCCATCGGTATTTTTGGTATTTCATGTTGCGATATTTAATGGGTTCGTATTTTAAGGTGTGATGTTTACGGGGTCAGACCCCAAGGGCATTGGGGGTCTGACCCCTAAACATCACCCAGACATAAAGAGGTATAAAGACCCAAACATTATTTTTGTCTTTTTCAAAATGTTTAGGGGTCTGACCCCTAAACATCACTGAACCTCCCAGAGGCGTGTTTTTAGAGCGCAATTTAGAGTGCTTTTTGAGTTGGTTTTATTTTATGGTATAGTAAGAATATAAAAATACAGTAATAGTTTAATAAAATATTTATGGTAGTTATACAAAAGAAAATTCAACCAAAATATTTTGAATTGGTAAAATCAGGAAAAAAGAAATTTGAATTAAGATTAGCTGATTTTAAGGCAAAAGAAGGGGATATTTTAATTTTAAGAGAATGGGATCCCCAGAAAAAAGAATATACAGGCAGACAGATTAAGAAAAAAGTGAAATATGTTTTGAAATTTAAGCTGAATGAATTTAATCAAAAGGAAGATATTGAAAAGAAAGGATTATATGTGCTTCAATTTTAATTAAACAGAGCATTATTAAGATTAAATATATTAGTCCTCTAAATTTTACACGGCTTTTAATAATTTTTATTTTAAGATTATTTTATTTTTTAAAAAAATTTTGAAAAAAATTATTAGTATGATAGAATATAAATATAATAAAATAAGAAATATCTATGGCTAAAAGAAGACCTGGCCGTCCTAAAATTCGTCATAAAAAAAATGAAAAAATAGAAACGCCCCACAAATCAGTTCGTCCATTTTTATCGTTGTCTGAAAAAATGCAACGTTATATTTTTACAGTATTATTTTTTTTATTGGCAATAATAATTTTGTTTTCTTTTGCGAGCAGCGCGGGCGTTATCGGCGCAAACCTAAACCATCTTTTGCGATTATTAATTGGCTATGTAATTTTTGCGGCGCCGGTTATTTTTATATTAATTGGTTTTGTTATTTTTCAAAACGAAGAATCAATTAAGAGCATTAAAAACTCTCTCTTGGTGGCTGGTTCTATTTTTTTATTAGGCGCTACCGGTATTTTCGCTTTAGGGGAACTTAGAGTTGATGATTCTCTTAAAAATAATTTTATTTGGAATCATTCCGGGCCCGGCGGCTGGCTAGGATATATCATTACTTGGCCCCTTTACAAAGGATTTGATTTTTGGGTTACTTTTTTTATTTTTGTATTGGCGGTTTCAATTTCTTTGATGTTTTTAATAGAGCCATTTTGGAAAAAACGGCAAGAAAATAAACCTAATGAGGAGAAATTAGCCGTAGAAGTAAAAAATAAAAAAACTTCCAAAGAATTAAAAGAGTCGGCTACTATTTTAGAAAAAATGAAAAAAGAGGCTAAAGACAAACTTAAATCTTTAGATTTTAAAAAAGTTGACAATATTAATTCAGAGCTGCCTGCTTTAGAAATTAAAAAACCTCAAAAAGGATTTGAAGAAAGAAAAAAAGAAAATTTAATTTATAAATATCCGCCTTTAGAATTATTGTCGGCGAGAACAGGCAATTCAGAAGGGGGAGATATTGAATTAAATTCCGCGATTATTAAAAAAACATTAAAAAATTTTGGGATTGATGTAGAGATGGGGGAGGTTAATATTGGGCCGACAGTTACTCAATATACTTTAAAGCCGGCCGAAGGAGTTAAATTAAGCAAAATTACTGCCTTACAAAATGATTTAGCTTTAGCCTTAGCAAGTCAAAGTATTAGAATTGAGGCGCCAATTCCGGGACGTTCCTTAGTGGGTGTAGAAATTCCTAATCGAAAGAGAGCATTAGTAAGTTTGCGTGAAGTAATGGACAATCAAGAATTTAAAACATCTCCCGACCCCTTATTAATGGTTTTAGGAAAAGATGTGATGGGTCGGGCAACTTTTGCTGATTTGGGTGAAATGCCGCATTTATTAATTGGCGGAACAACTGGTTCAGGTAAAACTATTTGCTTAAATACAATTATTATGAGCTTGCTTTATCGTAATAGCCCAGAAGAACTTAAGCTTGTTTTGGTTGATCCAAAAAGAGTTGAGTTTCCAGTTTATGCTTCCTTACAGCATTTATTGTGTCCAGTAATATACGATGCTCAGCAAACTTTAGTAGCCCTAAAATGGTTAGTGGGAGAAATGGAGCGTCGCTTTACTGTTTTATCTGAAGCGCATAGCCGAGACATTGGCAGTTATAACTTAAAACAAGAAAAGAAAGGTGAAGAAAAAATGCCCTATATTGCTTTAATTATTGATGAATTGGCTGATTTAATGAGTGTCAAAGGAAAAGAAATAGAATCCTATGTAGTGAGGTTGGCGCAAATGTCTCGCGCTACCGGCATTCATCTTATTTTGGCCACTCAGAGACCATCAGTAGAAGTAATTACTGGTTTAATTAAAGCAAACATTACGAGTCGGATTGCCTTAAAAGTTGGCTCTTTAGTAGATTCTCGCACAATTTTAGATGCTTCGGGAGCGGAAAAGCTTTTAGGCAAGGGCGATATGTTAATTATGAGCAAAGAATATAGCAAACCTAAAAGAATTCAAAGCCCTTATGTTTCTGAAATAGAAATAAAAAAAGTTGTTACTTGGTTAAAAGAAAATAATCCAATTGAAGAAATAGGAGAAGAAGAAGGAGAAGGCAATTATTTAGAAATACAAAATCAAAATTCTAATTCTTTAGCCGGAGAATTGCAGAAGGCAATGGAAACGCCAGAGGCGCAAATGGATTCTTTTTATTCTAAAGAAGACCCTCTTTTTGAAGAAGCAAAAAGAACAGTTATTGCCGCCCGCAAAGCGTCAGCTTCGCTGTTACAAAGACGATTGGGCATTGGTTATGCGCGCGCGGCTCGTTTAATTGATATATTAGAAGAGCGGGGCATTGTAGGACCAGCGGACGGCGCAAAGCCAAGAGATGTTTTGGTCGGAGACGAAACAGATGACAATGATTATTAATTATTTATGCCTTTAATAGGATTGATATAAAAGAACACTTAGCAATAAACTATTTAAGATAGTTTATTTTTTAAGAGAGAGAAAGAAAGTTATTAAGGAACATTAAAAAGAATTAAGCAATTTATATTTTAATTTTTTATATTTAGATCTTGATCTAAAATGTCAATAATTTTATTTACCAAAATTGTGCCGCTAAAAAAAGTTAAATGAATGCCGTCATCAATGCGGGTAGCGCGCATTACGCCTTTTTCATCAGGTAAAAAAGCAGAGTAAGATGTTCCATCTTGGTTAGCTAATAATTTTTCAGCAGAAAGATAGGTCGCATAAGGATTTTCTTTAACTACAGCTTCAACTAATTCATTAATATGGTGGATTTTTTTGGCATATTCAGCATTTTTCATTGTTGGCAAGCCAACCCAATAAACCTTAATATTATTATTTATTAAACGAGTAATAAATAATTTAACCCGTTGACTATATTCGGCGTCCCATTCCGGTGTGCCATATTTTAAGTATTTTTTATTTCCATTTTGGTAAACTTCTAATGGCTGGGCATCATTTGCGCCCATCATTATAATGGCTACATTAGGTTGAAATTCTTGGATTAGATTAGTTGATTCGGTTTGCCAGTCAAAATAATCAGGCCGGGAAAGACCGCTGGAAACCTTGCCTCTTCTTAGGACATTTATGTCGTTCATTATAACTAATTTTTGTTCTAAAATATCGCCAAATCCTCCGGCCACAGCCGCAAAAGAATCACCCATAATTAAAACACGGTAAGGTTTTTCTGGTTGTTTAAAATTTTGAATTGAAGTTATGTTTTGAGGCGATTCTTGTTCGGCTGGTTTTAATGGAGTAATATTTATTGTGTTATTTTTATTGAACTGATTAGCTAATTTAGCGAGTTGAATGCTTGCGCTTTCAAAGATATTGGCTGGGTTTGTATCATGAGGAGAAATCCACGCTAATAATTGGCTTGAACAAGCCAAAGGGATAATAACTGCCGAAATAATTATTAAAATTAATATTTTTTTAACAGCGTTCATTTTTTTTATTTTTTAGTATCTATTATTTTCTTCAATTATTATATTTATTAAAAATTAAAAAGAAAAATATATAAATGGGGGAATGGTATTGGGCGCTAATTTATAAATAATTATACCCAAACTTATCCAAAACAGCAACCAAACCGATATTGGCATTAAAGTCTGAATTTTATTTATAAATTCTATTATTTTTTGTTCAAAGAAAATAAAGAGAGCAATTAAGACAGCAATTATAATTATTGAAACCGAAAGAGTATTAGCGCTCTTGTGCCATTGCCCCAAGCCCTTAATCACAGCAAAGGCGCGTTCCATATTTTCAGCTTTAAAGAAAATCCAGCCAAAAACTACAAAAATAAAAGTAATTAACCATCCTAAAAATCCGGTTAAACTTTTTTTAAGAAAAGTATTAACATTTTTAAGATTAGACCAAGCGCGTTCAATAGTCAAACCTAAACCATGCCACAATCCCCATATTAAATAATGAAGAGCTGCTCCATGCCACAAACCCGAAGCTATAAAAACAATTAAGACATTAAGATAACTGCGGAATTTACTAACCCTATTTCCGCCGAGCGGAATATATAAATAATCAAGCATCCATTTATAAAAGCTAATATGCCAGCGTCGCCAAAACTCGCCAATAGAGTTGGCTCTATAAGGAAATAAAAAGTTGGGCGATAATTCAAATCCTAAAAAATTAGCGCAAGCTATTGCCATATCGCTGTAACCAGAAAAATCACAATAAATTACAAAAGCATAACCTAAAATAGCTGCTAAAATAGCTAATGATGAAAATTGTTCAGGCACGGCAAAAACATCATTAATTAATAAAGCCGAGGAAAGCCAAGTTGAGAGCACTAATTTTTTAAATAAACCAACAAAAAATAAAGTAACTGAGGGTTCTAATTTATTAATTGTTTTAGCTCCGCCATTTTTTAATTGCGGTAAAAATTCATTAGCTCGAGTGATAGGACCGGCCAATAAATAAGGAAAGAAAAAACAATAAATAAGAAAATCTAAAAGAGATGTTTCGGCTTTATATTTTTGGCGGTTTAAGTCAATTAAATAAGACAGCATTCTAAAAGAAAAAAAGGAGATTCCAATTGGAGCAATAATTTCCCAATAAGGAAAAGTTAATTTTAAGTTAAACGAGGCAAAACAAGATTCAACTGAGATGCGGAAAAAATCATAATATTTATAAATAAAAAGCAAACCTAAGTTCACAATAATTCCAATTATAAAAGCGGGCTTAGATGCTTTAGATCGTTTATTACTAATCAGTAAGCCTAAAATAAAAGTGATTAAAGAAGCGCCGGCTAAGAGGGTTACATATTTTATATCAATAAGGGCGTAAAAATAAACACTCGCAATTAATAAAAAAAGACGCCAAATTAAAGGATATGGTTTTAACAGCCAGTTAAGGGCAATAACCGCGGCTAAAAACATTAAAAAGTCAAATGTTCCAAATAACATACATTGTATTTAATTAAACAACAATTTATTTTATTCAAAGCTTTTGTTTGTATTAAGCGTATAAAAAAACGAGGAAATTAGTCGGGATGCTGGGAATTGAACCCAGATGACAGACTCCCGAAGCCTGCATAATGCCATTATATGACATCCCGATATATTTTTAGATAGGGGAGAGAGAAATAAAGGGGGTGGTGTTTGTTGGAAAAAGTTCGGACTTTTTTCCGCAAAATTCTGACGATGATTTTTAGTCCGTCACCTACGGCGACGGGCGGGCAAAAAGGAAGATGAATAAGGAGAAGGAATTTTTATCTGTCCTCGCTTTCGCCACTTCTTTTTTCGCCATCGCAATTTTTCGTGCCAACGAAGTTAGCGCGCCGTCTGAAATTTAAATCGTGAAATCAAACACTTCTTTCAAGATTTCTCTGTTATATTTTTGCATGGTTTCGGATAAATTATCAACATAAATCGCGGTTAAACCATTTTTTGCGATAATGCGTTTTCCATTAAAATCGTCAAAATCTAACTCTTTTTCTGTCGCATATAAAACAATATTTTTGTCTCTATTTTTTGTAAGTTCGGCATGCTTATCATTTCTTAAATAAACTAAGTTTTTCCAATGGTCAATCAAACCGAATTCTGTTTTATTTCTGGCAGCAGACAAAGGAATAACATGATGTAATTCAAATGTTGGTATTTTTTCCTTAATATTGTGTTGCTGAAAATACTCATGCTTTGCCCCTAAACCCCTGCGTTTAATTTGAGTATCTGTGAATATTCCATACATTCCAGTATTCAATTTTAGGCTATTTTGGGTTATGTCAAAATAAACCGTATTTTTAAGCAACGAGAAAATTTGCTGCGATTCGTTTTTCCAATTCCCAAAATCTCTTTTTTTGGTTTTATTGCCTTTGAAATTTTTTGGATTGCAATATTTTTTAATTAAATTTGTGGCCTTTTTCTGCTGCCAAGGTTTTAATGCTCTGTATGAATTTATTAAATCAATTTTATCGTCGCTTATTTGCGGCCTGTCGTCTGACAATATAAGCATAAACTCAATAATTCCTATGGGCGTATTCTTGTAATTGCTGTAATATAAAGTTTCCGCTAAACGGGTTATTTCGGTTTCAAATAAATCATCAAGAGCGTCTGTAAAAATCTTATATTGTTGAACAAGAGATGAATTTACTAATTTAATCGCAAGTGGTGTTAATTGAGCGTAATATATGCCGCTTCTTTTGGTAATTTCATTTTTATTTTTATCAAAACGGCGCAAAAGCCCTAACTTTTGAAAATCTACAAAAAAATTCTTTTTTAGCGAATTTATGGTTCCCACGCCCGCAACCTTTTTTACACTTTTGACTATCTTGTAGTATTCCACACAATCAGGCTTTTGTTCTCCTTTTTTATTATCTCCTGTCGGAACTCTAAAAATTTTATCGGCAACAACTTCATTTATTCCTGCTAGAATTTTAGTTAATCTGTCCAAATCGTAGCGATTATGTTGCGAGATGTGTATTCCGCGATAATTTACGTCTTGAATTCTATTGACGATATACTTCAAAAATTGATTATCGGGTTGAATAGCGACAATCTCATCTAAAATTTTTTTTGTATTTGTCAGTGAATTATTTTTTGTCATACTTCTTTAAATTACTTTTTGCGATTCTTACATAGGTTTTGTTTAAATCGCTACAAATAAAATTTCTTTTTAATTTTTTAGCCGCTATTGCGGTTGTGCCACTCCCGACAAAACAATCTAAAACAAGATCGCCTGCGTTTGAGCTCGCTTTTATTATCCGTTCCACTAATTCTAATGGTTTGGGCGTAATGTGCGGCATTTTTGGGGTCTTACCGTTGATTTTATTTTTATGTCTCTCACTTGCAATATGCCACACTTCGCCACATAATTTGCCATTCGGATTTGGAAACCACCTCTTACCGTCTTTTAATATTCCCTTTTTTTTAGCGTGTGCAATTCTGTCCGTTGACTCGTATGGCAAACGTATGTCGTCATAATTAAAAACATGATTGTTATTTTTTGTAAAAAATAAGATTGTTTCTTGCCCATTGCTATATTTGCGTTTTGCGCCGCCCAAACCGTCTCGTTTATCCCAAGTAAGCCAATTTTGGAAAACTAAACCTTTGCCTACTAGATAAGAAAGAATAAATGCGGAATTATACGGAGTGTTAAAAATATACAAACTGCCGTTTTCCTTCAATTTAGGAACCAAAGCGTCGATCCAGCGAGCAGTAAAATCAAAAAATTCTTTTTCGCTTTTAAAGGTGTCCCAGCGGGCTTTGTGTAGATTATATGGTGGATCGATAACGGCAAGATTTATTGATTTGTCATCAATTCTTTTCAAAAAATCGAAGCAATCTAAATTGTAAATTTCGTTTATTTTTAACATAATTTTAAAATAAAGATTGCAGCTTTAAATTTATAATTCGCTCATAACTTTTTGATATTTCATAACCAACATAATTTCTTTTTAGTTCCTTGGCGACTTTCAGTGTCGTGCCTGAACCTGCAAATGGATCTAAAACAACATCGCCGACATATGTAAATAATCTAACACAACGTCGGACAATTTCCTCTGGCATTATTGCTGAATGTTCGCCAAAAGCCATATCGCCCTTTCCCGGAATTGGTATGTTCCATATTTGTTTTGTAAATTCAATCCATTCTTTTTCGGTAAGTTTACTTTTCTCTTTTATTTCTTTTGGCAAGTTATTTTCCGCTGCCCCATCTTTTACATAGACAGTAATAAATTCTATTGTATTTTGGGCATAAAAATTTCGTGGATATGGATAACTGCCAAACATCAATTTTTTGCTCGGGTTTGTTCTATTCCAGATATAGACATCAAGAAGAAATAATTTTGTGTTATTCAAAATTGAATTTTCTATGTCGCTATTAATATCAAAAATGTCTCTGTTGTAGTGAGTATTTAAATTTTTCTTTAATATCGGCATCAACGGACTATTCACAACTAATTTTCCGTTTGGTTTTAAAACGCGTTGGCACTCCTGCCAAACTTTTAGCATTTCGCTAATGTATTTTTTATAATCCGCAATATCGCCAATTTGCCCTTTTTCTTTTTCTGATTTTTTATTTTTTTGATAGCCGTCAAGAGAATAATCTTTGATATTAAAATAAGGCGGACTAGTTACTATAAGATGAACAGAATTATCAGGCAATTCCGCCATTTTCCTCGCGTCTTTAAAAAATACCTTGTTTAAATAATCCATAAAAACTATTTTATTAAATCATCAATACCAACACCTAAAGCGTCAGCAATTTGTTTTAATGTTTCCACTCTGGGATTATAAGTTGCCCCAGATTCAATTTTAATAATCGTATTATAAGTAATATCCGCTATTTTTGAAAGTTTATCCTGCGTGATACCTTTCTTCTTGCGATATTTTTTATGTTTTCAGCTATAACGCTTTTATTCTTTGTCATAAAGTAGCAATCATTTACTAAAACAGTATAATGTAAGTAGGTGTTAACCACTATGTATATTATATCAAAATTCAAGAAAAGAGTAAATTAAAAAGGAATTTTTATTGTTGTCCGTCTATGGGCGGGCGGGACAAGGAAAAGAAAGAGAAAGCCGCCGAAAAATTTTTGCGAAGCGCCGAACGAGACTAATTCTTCTATAAATAAGCTTGGGTGGACCCGAGGAGAATTGAACTCCTAACTCTACTATGCGAAAGTAGTATTATGCCGTTTAACTACGGGCCCATTTTCTATAAATGCTTTAAAATAGTTTTAAGATATAGTTTTTATTTAACCCAGTACTTTTCTTTTATTTCTTGGTTAATTTCATTTTCAACATTTGTTTTTTGCTGTCTGGCTTTGGCTGCCAAACAAGCCAACTCTTCATCGCTTAAAGATGATAATTCTTTGATTTTATTTTTTAAGAATTTTTTTGTATTATGGCGAGGATCTTTTAATACCTCTTCTAACAAAATATCTAAAATTTGTCCAATTTTTGGACCTGGTCCAATTTTTAATTGATCCATTATATCTTGACCATTTACTTTTAACATTTTTACCGAGACAGGGTCTCGCGAAACTTTATCAATCATATATTGAAAATGCCTTAATTTATATGGTTCGGCTTTAGGACAGCCAGATCCAATTCGGTCGGCCATTCTAATTTTTAATAAGTCTTCCATATTTTCGCGTCCTACATTTTTTATTAGCCGTCTAATAGAAGCTTCTTTTACTTCGTCCACATTATAATAAAATAAATGATATCTAACTAAAGTAACAATTTTTTCAGCTTCTTTATTAGGAAAATGAAGCCGCTTCATTATTTGTTCTGTCATTTTTGCGCCAATAATTTCATGATTATAAAAAGTAGCGTCTTTTCCTTCGCCGCGTTTAGCTCGAGGTTTGCCAATATCATGCAATAAAGCAGCCATTCTAACTGGGAAGCTATATCCTTTTTTGGCAGAATAATCCAAACATTCTAAATTATGGCGGTAGCAATCAAAAATATGGTGTTTGTTTTGAGAAACCCCATAACCTTCTAAAAGCTCTGGCAGAATATAAGATAATAAGCCACTTAGGCGTAAATCCTCTATTCCTGTTGCCGCATTAGGGCTATTGATTATTTTAATAAGTTCATCGCGGATTCGCTCTGCTGATATTTTAGTTAATAATTGTTTATTTTCTAAAATAGCTTGCCAGGTTTTTTCTTCTATTGTCCAGCCCTTTCCTAAACTAGCCTTAAAACGAATAGCGCGAAGCATTCGCAAAGCATCTTCGCTAAATCTTTCTTTTGGGTCGCGAACAGCGCGAATAATTTGATTTTTTAAATCATCTTGGCCGTTAAAGAGGTCAATAATTTCGGGGGCGGTTTGCTCTTTGTTTAATTTTAAGGCCAAGGCATTAATGGTAAAATCTCGTCTTTGCAAGTCTTCTTCAATGGTTTTTGACCATTTTACTTCATTGGGGTGTCGGCTGTCTGTGTAGTCAGCCTCAGATCGGAAGGTGGTAATTTCAATAATTTCATAAATTGGTTCTTTGCCTTTTTTATTTTTGGGAAAAGCTACTCCAACTGTGCCAAAAGTGTTTTCATAATAAGTTTTGATGTTTAAATTTTCAAAAATAGCCTGAGTTTGTTCTGGATGGGCTGAAGTGGCAATATCCCAATCAGACGGTTTAACATTTCTTAAATAATCCCGGGCGCATCCACCGACAATATAGGCCTCAAAACCTTTTTGTTGCAAAGTTTGCAAACAAAAAATAACATTTTTAGGAATTTTTATTTTAATATTTTTTACTGGCATAGATGTTTGTATTTTAGCTTAAAATTATCAGCTTGACAACTAATTTTATTTTGTTAAAATAATACTAAAAGAGATTGATGTTTTATCAGGTCGGAATGGGCTCCGATTTTTTTATTAAAGCAATCCTTTTCTTTTTATTATTTTTTGTGGTGTATTTTATTTGTTAAGAATATAGGCCCAATTGTAATATAATTAATATAAATAATTAATATAAAATAATTAAACAAAAAATAGATAATAAATACAGATAATAAATCTAAGATTAAAAAATAAAAACAATCATGGACACTCAATCATTTTTATCCGCAATTACTCAAATTGCTGAGGAAAAGGGGCTGGAGCAAGATAAGGTTTTAGAAACTGTTGAGCACGCCTTGGCCTCAGCTTATAAAAAAGAATATGGCAAAAAAGGACAATCTTTCAAAGCTAAGTTAGATCCTAAAACTGGGAAGGTTGAATTTTGGCGTGTTAAAACCGTTGTTGATGATACAATGGTTTATATTCCTAATCCAACCGAACAAGCAAACGACGAAACCGATGCCAAAGATAGCGAATTAAATTTTAATTTTAAAATAAAAGATAGTTATTATCCTACCGAAAAAGAGCTCAATGTTAATTCAGACGAGGGAGGGGCTGGACAAAGCGGTGGAACAACTCGTCGGGTTAGGTATAATCCGGAAAGGCATATTTTAATTGAAGAAGTTCAAGAACAGGGGTTGGCTTTGAAGGTGGGAGACGAGATGATTATTCCTGTTGAGCAGAAGAGTGATTTTGGACGGATTGCTGCTCAAACTGCCAAGCAAGTGATTTTACAAAAAATTAGAGAAGCTGAAAAAGATGCGGTTATTAACGAATACAAATCTAAAGAAGGCGAAATCGTCAGTGGAATTGTGCAAAGAATTGAAGGACCTAATGTTTATTTTGATATTGGCAAGAGTTTGGGTATTTTGCCGAAAGAAGAACAGATTCGCGGTGAATTTTATAAAGAAGGTCAGCGCTTAAAGTTATATGTTTTGCGCGTAGACACTACCCCCAAAGGTCCAATTATTTTGCTTTCTCGAGCTTATCCTAAATTGGTTTCTAAACTTTTTGAATTAGAAGTTCCGGAAATTTCCAGTCATCAAATTGAGATTAAAGCTATTGCGCGCGAACCGGGTAGCCGCACTAAAGTGGCCGTAGCTTCATTAGCAAATGGAGTTGATCCGATTGGCGCAATGGTGGGGCAAAGAGGAGTTCGGGTTTCTACGGTGATTTCAGAATTAGGCGGGGAAAAAATAGACATTGTAGAATATTCAGATGACCCAGCTAAATTTATTACTAATGCTTTATCTCCAGCTAAAGTAATTGAAGTTAAGGTAATGCCTAGAAATACAGCTTTAGCTATTGTTCCAGCCGACCAGTTGTCATTAGCTATTGGCAAGGACGGCCAAAATGTTCGTTTAACCGCCAAGTTAACGGGTTGGAAAATTGATGTGAAGAGCGATCAACAAGTTAATGAAGAGAAAAACAATCAAGAAGATTTAGATAATTTAGAAGAAGATGAAGAAGATTTAAAAAATTCTGAATCTTCAGGAACGAAAAAGTTAAAAGAAGAGACAATGTCTGCTGAGGGACCGGCAAACGATGAGGATGGAGAGGGAGTAGGCGAGAAGGAAGAATAAATTAAAATAAAATTCTGAGTTTAATATCTTTACTGACCTACCTATATATATATGTATATATGTTATTATCTTTGCTTTATCTTCCTATGTCATTGTAAGAAATAATTAAACAGCGCGCTTGCTTAAATTAATTAAATAAATTTTTATGAAATACGAAATAAAAGTTATTAGTCCGAGTCTTCAAAAAATTGAAGTTGAGCTTACAGCCGAAGAATTTAATAAATTTTATAGCGAAGCCTTAAAGAAAGTGGCTGCTGAAGCAGAATTGCCGGGATTTAGAAAAGGCAAAGCTCCTTTGAATCTTGTAGAAGAAAGAACTAACCCAGCTGCGTTTTTATCAGAAGCAGGGGAATTGGCTATTCGCGATACTTGGTTAAAAATATTAAAGGAAAGCCAACTGGAAGCCATAGCTTCGCCTCGGGCTGAAATATTAAAAATTGCCAAAGACAATCCATTTATTTTTAGCTTGGAAGTAGAGGTGTTGCCAAAGATATCTTTACCAGATATTCGCGCGATTAGCGCTTCGGTTAAAAATGAAGAAAAAATTGAAGTTACTGATAAAGAAGCTGAAGATTCAATTGAGTGGTTAAGGCAATCGCGGGCGGAATTAATTGATAAAGAAGATAACATAGAAAAAGGAGATATGGCAGAAATACAATTTGAATTTTTAGGAGCTTCAGAAAAATTGCCGGTCGGAATTCAAGAGGATAGCTTTATTATAGGGAAAGGACATTATATTAAGGGAATGGAAGACGCTTTAATAGGAATGAAAAAAAATGAAGAAAAAGTTTTTACTGGCGAAGTGCCAATGGGTAAAAAAGGAGAATCGTCTGAACCAGTAGAAGTAAAGGTTAAAGTAAAAAATATAAAAAAGGTTAACTTGCCGGAAGCCAATGACGAATGGGCTAAAAGTTTAGGAAATTTTACAACCTTATTAGAATTAAAAGAAGATATTAAAAAAGGAATTTTAGAAGAAAAAGAAATGGCAGCGCGGGAGAAAAAAAGAGCTATGATTTTAGAGAATATTTGCAAAGCTGTTGAGGTGGATGCGCCAGCTTCTTTAATAGCGCGAGAGACCGATGTCCTTTTAAATAATTTGAAAAATAGAGTAGAAAATGAAACAGGTCTTTCTTTTGCGCAATATTTAGAGCAGCTTAAAAAAAGCGAAGATGATGTAAGAAAAGAATATGAGCAGATAGGGGCAGAGCGGGTGAAAGCTTATTTAGTTTTGAATCAAATTGAAAAAGATGAAAAAATTGAAGCAACTGAATCAGAAATTCAAGCAAAAATAGAAGAAATACTAAAACCATATTCAGACACAGATAAAGAACGAGCGCGGCAAGAAATTGAACGAAGCGAGACGAAGGCCTACTTAGCCGATGAAATTAAAAGAGAAAAAATATTTAAATTATTAGGAGCTTAAAATTCAATAAGGTTTTTATTTTTAAATTTTCATTTTATAGTTTATAATAATATTAACAATAATTTTAATAATAAAAATAATAAAATAAATAAAACTATTATGAGTGTAATACCTACTGTAATTGAAAAATCACAATATGGAGAAAGGGCTTATGACATTTATTCCCGCCTCTTAAAAGAAAGAATTATTTTAATTGGTGGAGTGGTAGATGATTATATGGCTAATTCTATTGTGGCTCAGCTGTTATTTTTAGCGAGCAAAGATCCCGAGAAAGATATTCAAATGTATATTAATAGTCCGGGAGGCTCGGTAACAGCAGGATTGGCAATTTATGATACAATGCAATATATTAATCCAGATGTTTCTACGGTTTCGATTGGAATGTCAGCATCAATGGGAGCTTTACTGCTAGCCGCTGGAGCAAAGGGTAAACGTTATGCTTTGCCAAATTCAGAAATTTTACTTCATCAAGTAATGGGAGGAGTAAAAGGACAGGCCTCCGAAATTGAAATTACGGCTAAACAAATTTTAAGAATTAAAGATACAATGAATAAAATTTTAGCCAAGCATACTGGCCAACCCTTAACGAAAATTGCTAAAGATACGGACCGCGATTTTTATTTAACTGCTGAAGAAGCCAAAGAATACGGCGTAATTGATAGAGTTATTACAAGCCAATTTGTGAAAAGCAAATAAATAGGGGTCAGGTCCCGTCGGTACCTGGGGTCCTGACCCCTCCCCATTCTTTCAATAAATGTTTAAGGGTTCAGGTCTCCTCGGTATTTTTTGGTATTTCAAGGTTGCGATATTTTTTAATGGGTTCGTATTTAAGGTTGTGATGTTTACGGGGTCAGACCCCAAGGGTATTGGGGGTCTGACCCCTAAACATCACCCAGTATAAAGACCTAAACAACATCACCCAGGTACAAAGAGACATAAAGACCCAAATATTATTTTTGCCTTTTTCAAAATGTTTAGGGGTCTGACCCCTAAACATCACAAAGACTTAAGCATCACCCTTGTTTATTTTTCATTTGACGACTACAA
>Ga0116147_1003393_pt1 | contig 15131 bp, 17 predicted proteins | sample AD_JPNHG3_MetaG_FD_89749 | JGI IMG/M metagenome (GOLD analysis project Ga0116147, IMG submission 89749) | Active sludge microbial communities of municipal wastewater-treating anaerobic digesters from Japan - AD_JPNHG3_MetaG | ecosystem: Engineered > Bioreactor > Anaerobic > Digestate | place...
AACTGGCTTTTGTGTCGGATGAATTTTCCCTCCGTTATCCATTCCTTGAAATCCACTATAAGGCACTCTGGCTTTTATTAGTGTTTTGTCAAATGAAGTCCAAGCAAGTTCCCCATCTGCAAACGACACCCCTTCAGGTACTTTTTTATCCCAAAATATCCATGACTTAGTTAGTGGTAACGGAAAGTAATTTCCCCCCCATATAATCTGATTTCGAGATACTCTGAATAACTCGTTAAAGTAATCGTCATTAGGAATTGAATTATCCCAATCCTTCTCTGTATGTCTTTTGGGTTGTCCTTTTTTTCTTCCCATGTTCATATTTATATTTATCCCATACGGCGGATCAACTATTGCTAACTCATAATACTTATCAGGCGTTTCTTTTAATAACTCCATACAATCGCAGTTATAGAGAGTAATATTATGTATTTTAGTAGGTTGTCCACAATTTTTATATTCCATATTATTTAAGTAATTTTTGATTATTATATTCTTCTTCACTTAAAACTGTATCATTAGCTAGTTCTTGATAGTAAGAGTAATCAAGATGAAGTTCAGGGTTATTAGCGTCTTTCCATTCTCCAAACTTTTTAATTACTTTTGTTCCATCGTGTAGTCTGCCCTCTTTAATTTCTTCTTGGACTAATCCCTCAGGTAAGATACTTTCTACCGAGTTAAGATTTATTGAGCCTTTTAGGCGTTCTATGAAGATAAGACCACTTGCCTTTGACGCTATAATCTTTTGATATTCTTCTTCTGTAATGTCAATTTTATCTTTTGACATCATTTTAACAATATACATTTTCATATTAAATTATGGTTATTCCTTTTGAATTATCTTTTTGTTGTTTTGTTTTAGCCCAACTTTCAAGAGCAGACCATTTATCTTTTAATTGGAGTGGTGTAGTAATAACTGGCATATAAGGCTCTCCGTAGAATTGACACGCAAATTCAGCAACCTTTTTTACTTTCTCTAAACCTTGTAAGCGTATCATATCCTCTACTGCTTTTCTTTGAGTTTTATTTCCAAAGTTTATATTTCTATTTATAGTATTATAGAAGATATTAAATATCTCATTTATTTGCGAGGTTTCCTCGCTAGTTATTTCAGGTTTAAGTGTAAGTTTAGGTTTAAGTGTAAGTTTAGGTTTAAGTATAAGTTTAGGTTTAAGTAATTCGGACTCTATCGTAGTCTTTGATAGACTATGATAGTCTATATCATTATTGCTTAACTTAGCCAAAATATCTTGTGGTATTTCATTTAGACTTCTTTCTATACCAATTTCTATCTTTGGATTGATTGCTTGGTGTTTAGCAAAGTTATTTATTCTAACCCATCCATCAGTATAGACTACCTTAGACTTTAATACACTAAGTATGTCTATAATCTGTTGATTTGTTAAGTCTGTTTCTCTTTCAATTACTTTCATTGATAGTTCGTAAATACCACAAATTTCAGTATGTTCATTTGTTAAAAGATACAAGAAAAAATATCTTTCTAGTGGTTTTAATCCTATTATAAAATCATCAGACCAAAACTTTGTGTTTATGTAGCGTTTTTTAGCCATATAATTCAACTAAAAAAGCAGGTAGTAAACATCGAAAGGCATCCCTGCCTTGCTCCTTTTTTAGAGGAGCGTTTACTATCTGCTGTCTTATTTTAATTAGATTTTTCATAGGATTTTTTATCGAGTAATTTAACTATAACATTTTTATAAAACTTTGTCAACCCCTATTAAAAGTGGATAATTATTTGCACTCCCAATAATGAGGATATTTTGGATAAAGTTTATTAAAGCACTTAATTTGTGCTATGTCGTCTTTTATATCTCCTTCGCAAAAATGATTGAAGGTTTCTGGCTTAAACATTAATAGCCCTTCAGCCCCACTACCCTCCCAATTTTCTCTATACTTTCCTAGTTGACTTTCACATCTAGCAATCCGCTCTACTACTTCTGGATTATCAGCATACTTCCATATAAGCTCTAAAGGTTCTAGCGGTTCGTTTTTACCATTCTATAAAACTCTATCTGTTCAACCTTATAATTCTCTGTTCTTTCTACTTGTTGCCAATTAAGTTCAGCATCTTGCTTTATAATATGGGATAAGTATAAAACTCCTATAATCAATATTACGATTGCTCCGATAACATACTTACCATATTCCTTAGCAAAGTAGCTAACTGGCTCTTCACTTCTTTCTTTGGCTTTTTCAAGCCTACCATAATTTCTTGAATTCATATAATTTATTTTAACTCCTATTCGCTTGGGGTGAGTGATAATCTCTGAAGTCAGGTTCTTGACTATCCCCACCCCAGCGTTATTTGGAGTAGTGAGATTGTTATAAATCAATCTCTTTATAATCTTATTTTACTACATATAGTTATACCTGTCAAATATTATTTTAGTTTGCTTGTGGATAAGTGATTTTTATTATTTTTTTACAAATCATTTTTTTTGCTATGTTAAGCTAAAAAATAGCACTTTTCTTATATCATTTGCATAACCTTTTTTTAACTGTTATACTGTATTCAGATAGTAAAAACCATCGCTTAATTTCTGGAAAAACAAGCATAGTATTGTGAGGTCTAATCAGGCTCATAATACTTTCCAGAGATTAGTCGGGGGTTATCCTGTCATTAACATCCGTGCTTGTATGGTTATTCTTTCAAAGAAACGGAAACCCTGTGGAAAGTAGGGTTCTTTGTGTTATGCCTTCAACAATAGCACAAATTGAAATCTATGAGGAAGAACGAGCTAAACTTGTTTTGCAATTAGATAAATTTTGTTATTCAGTAAATGGTAGTTTAATTGTAATGTTTAATCGCTGGATGGAAGTCGATGGCTTTGGACATTCAGGACTACTTTATAAAATAATTGACTTAGATAAAAAGATAGAAAACCTAAGGATGAAATTAGTTAATCAATCGTTGTAGGCGGGTAATAAGTGCTTTCACAAATTTTTATTAGGCACAGATAAGATTTGTAAGCAGAGGCGAGGCATTCCGCAACTTACCCCTCGCCTATAATAATTGATTATGGTAACAATCAGAGAAATCGGCTACAAAAGTTGTCTAAGATGTAGAAAGAGTATTCCCCTAATAGAAGAGGGAACTATTTGTAAGTCTTGTCAATCATTTATTGATAAAGTTAATTATAAGAAAGAAACCAAAAAGCAATATTTATCTAAAAAGAAATAATATGACAAGAGATGAACTATCAAAATTATTGGATAAGTTTAAAAAAGATACTTTAGATAAATTTGAACGAGGAAGAAAAGAACACGGTGAAAACTTTGAAGAAATAGATTATGATAATGAAATAATGGGGGAGATAACTGATATTTTAGTATATAACTTATTAAGAAAAAGATATCATAAATAATATGGATTTAACAAGACTTTCAATCACTGAGCTAAAAGCTCTTAAATGTGATGTATATGAAGCTATACAACAAGTTCAACTCAATCTTCAAGTCATTAACGAAGAACTTAGAAAAAGACAAGAAGAGGAAACAAAGAATAAAGATAGCAAAGCAAAAACAAAAGGAGATGAAAAGACAGTTTGATGAAGTTTTAGATACTTTAGAAGATTTTATAAATAGAGAAACTTAAAAGTAATATGGAAGAAAAAAACTGGATGCAAGCAATGATAGAAAGACAATCAATCCCAGAAACTTTGAGGGAAGAAACTACCGAAGAATTTTGTGATAAATGGGGAGTAAAAGAAAGAACATATTACTACCATCTTGCAAAACCAGAAATACAAAAGATTATACTTAAAAATTCGCTTAACTTAGCCAAGAAATATACACCTGATATAATGGAGAACCTTGCAGTAAGAGCTAAGAGTGATAATAAGGCAGCTGAACTATTTTTGGAGTATGTTTGGAAGATGTCAAAGAACCTAGATATTAAAACAGATGGACAACCTATAATAAACCTAACCAAAGAACAACAAACACTATTAGATAACTTATTATATGCTCAACAAAGAAGTGATAGACAAAATGATACAGGGAACACCAGCGGAGAGAGCATACATAGCCAGTAAGGAGTTTAAATACTTTTTCGTCTATTACTTTATAGATTATTGTAAATATCCTTTCGCTCCATTTCATTATGAGATGTTCCAAGACTTAAATGATTTGATGGATGATAAATACAGAGAGATAGCTTGGTTAATGTTCAGAGAGAGTGCCAAGACAAGTTTTGCCAAAGCCTTTATTCTATGGCTTATAACTTTTAAAAAAAGAAACTATATCAATGTTGACTCGTTTGATAAAGAGAACTCTGAAAGAATACTGTTTGATATAGTGGTAGAGATGCAAACTAACCCAAGATACAAAGCAGATTTTGGAGAAATGTATAACTCAAAGAGAAATGCTGACGAGGTAACTCAAAAGAGAGTAAACAACTTTATAACAAACAACGGAGTGCGTGTAGAAGCTCACTCAACCCAAGAGTCAGTTCGTGGTCGTATTCACGGACATCAACGCCCTGATTTCTTATTACTTGATGATTTTGAAACTAATAAGACAAAAGACTCAAAAGCCTATACAGAACAGGTTATAAAGCATATAGACGAGTTTAAAACAGGTCTTGACTCAACTGCAAAGATTATCTATTTAGGAAACTATATTACAGAATACGGCAGTATCCAAACCTTGATAGAACGAGCCAAGACAGATAAAAGACTTTTGATTAGAAATGTTCCAGTAGAAGTAAATGGTAAGCCAACTTGGGACGCTAAGTATTGTATGACTGATAAAGAAGCTGAAATTACTAACAAAGTTAGTTTAGAGGATAAGAAAAGACAGTTTGGCTCTCTTGTTTATTCGGCTGAAATGCTTAATCAACCAATAGATGAAAGCACACAAGAGTTTTTTAAAAAGAATTTTAAATACAGAACAAAAGAAGAAGTTTTAGCTTCAAGACACAGAAAGTTTGCAACGATTGATTCTGCCTTAACTAAACACGCTAAATCTGATTTTACTGGTATAACCCTAAATTATGTTTGGGAGAATAATGATTGGAACATAGAAGCCAAACAATATAAGATAAACAGCAGAGAATTGATAAATATAATATTTCAATTACACGATGAAGGATTTGAAAAGATAGGTATTGAGGAAGGAGCTTTTACTCAAGCAGTAGAGCCTTTTTTTCAAGATGAGTGTAAAGTCAGAAACAAATACCCATACATAATTAAGTTAAAACACGGTGGTGTAATGAAAGAAACTCGTATCAGAGGTTTAATCCCAAGATATGAAGCAGGTCAGATTTATCATATTACAGGAACTTGCCAAGAACTAGAAGAAGAATTACTAAAGTTTCCTAGAGGATTACACGATGATGTGGCTGATAGTTGTCAATACCAGAATGTAATAGCTGAACCTCCTTACAAAGTAGATAAAAGCACCTATGAGTCAGAACCTTTATATTCTGATATAGGTATATAACACTTATTATGAACAAACAGACAATAGAAAAAATAGCTTCACAGGCTATAAAGGAAATATCTTACGCAAGAACTTACAAGCAGGGCAAAGTTTCTAATTGGCAAAAGAATGAAGACCTCTATTATTCTAAAAAGATAAAGCCTTCTGAAAGCAGAGCGTCAGTATCTTTAGGAAGAATGCAAGAGTTTGTTCATACTTTGTTATCCAAGATTGATAACCCTATTATCTTTAAGTTTGTTAAAAGAAAAAACTCCCAATTAAAGAGAACTGAAATGCTAAATGCTTTGAGAGAGTCAGACGCTAATAATGATAACTGGGATATTAAAGATATAGTTGGTAAGAAACAAGCAATTATTTATGGTCGGGCTATCTATTCTTATTACGCTGATAGTATTGACGGCAATTACAAAGCTCACTTAGAGCCTATTGATGTTTATGACTTCTTAATTGACCCAGCTTGTGGTGGTATAGATATTGAAGAAGCCAAGTATATGGGGAACTATGGTGTTTCTCTAACTAAAAAAGATTTAAAAGTTGGATTAAAAAATAAAAACTTCTTGAGATATGCTGTTGAAGATTTATTAAATGGAGTAGGTAATGCTGACGAAAGTAGTCAAGAAGAAACAAATAAAAGAGGTAGAATGTATGGTCAAAATACCATTGGTAATAAAGAAATAGGTGATAATGGTAAGTATAAGTTTTGGAGATGGATAACTACTTATCAAGAGGATGGGGAGAGATATTATCTATTGATTGATAACTCTGGTCGTTGTATTCGTTGTGAGAAACTAACAGATATGTTTCCTCCAACAAAAGACTTCCCAGCTGGAGCATTTCCTTTTTGGACTTGGGCTGCTTTCCCTGATTTAACAGAGTTCTGGACACCAAGTTATTGTGATTATGCTAGAGATATATTTATGGCTCAAGATGTATCTATCAATCAAATGTTAGATAATGCTGAAGCTATAAATAAACCTCAAAAGGTTGTGGATGTGGGAGCTATTGAAAATCTTGCAGAACTTAAATACCGAAGAGATGGTATTATAAAAACAAAGTCAGGTATTGATGTTACAAAAGCAATTCAATTTATTCAAACTCCTAGCATTAACACCCCTATCCAAGTCTTTAATATCTTAGAGGCTATACAAGAAAAAGCCTCTGGAGTAACTTCTGGAGCTAAAGGAGTATCAGATGAAGATGGCAAGGTTGGTATCTATGAGGGTAACCAAGCTGCAGCTGCTGATAGATTTGGTCTATTGAATAAGTCTTACGCCTTTGGATATAAACGCTTTGCTAAACTTTATGAATTAGGTGTAAGAGAACATCTTATAAAGAAACAAGCGATTGATATTGTTGGTCCAAAAGGTATTGAGCAAATTAAAGTAAAGAGAACTGATATTTTTAGAAAGAATGATGAGTTCGCTGTGTTAGTAGAAGCATCAAATGCTGAAACTATGGCATCAATTCAAGACAGAACTTTGAAATCTAACTTCCTTGCTCAAAATGCTAATAACGAAATAGTTAACAAAAAGAAATTATTTGAAATCTCTGCCAAAAATGCTGGTTTCACTGAAGATGAAATAAGTCAATTACTTGATACATCTGTCTATGGTAATTCAGAGCTTATGAGTGAGTGTGATAGAGACTTAGAGAAACTATTGGATAATGAAGAGTTAGAAGCTAACTGGAAAGCCAATAATGCTTATAAACAAAAAATGGTTGATTATATAAAAGACCATCGTGAGGATATGAATATGGAGCAATTCCAAAGAATAGCAATGTATATTGATTCTCTGGAAGATATAATCTATAAGAACGAAGCAAGAGCATTACAAACTGAAAAATTAAATATGTTAAGGGAACAAACTGCCAATCCTATGGCAGGTGGCAATATGCCTTCCCCACAAGAAGATTATGCCAACATACAAAATCAAGGAGCAGTCGAAGGAGAAAACAACATTATCTAAGAGTGATTTTGAACTAGACTTTACAGTAGAATCAATAAATGAACACTTAAAGTATCTGGTAAATAAAAAGAAAGAACTAACAGCTCAAATGGGCTTAGAAAAAGCCAAGATGACTAACTATGTAGAAAATCATCCTTACATCTTTAATCATACACCAGAGGAACGCAACGCTATTGCTTTGTATGATAGAGCAGAAACTCTGTATAAAGTTTGTGAAGAAGGTCTTGAAAGTGTTAATAAACAATTCGCTGAATATGCAGTAGAATTGGACGAAATTAAAAAGCAAACAGGTATTGAAATTAAAATAGACTAATATGTTAAAAGAAGAAGTAGAAAAGGATATAAAAACTTATAAATCATTATCTGCTTTGGCTAATTCTGATGGTGGTAAGCTCTTAATTAAAACTCTTCGTAAAGATATAAAGTCTGATATAGACACAATATGTTCTCTAGTTAATGAAGATGAAATGAAACTAAGAGTAGCTATAATGTCTCTTAAAAAGAATATAGCACTTTTACAAACATTAACTCGTAGTAAAAAGAACCTTGAACTTGCTTTAGAAGCACTTGAACAGGTTGATGAGTAACGCTAATGCCCCTGATAACTCGGGGGTATAATGCGATAATCACTTATCGTTTAACTCTTGGGAAGAGGAATAAAACCCCGATGAGCAGCATCGTTAAAATGTTAATTCTATGACTGATGAAGTCAAGACCGCTCCAACAGCTGAGGAGTCAAATCAACAAGCTAACACAAATTCCGAAGTGAAGACTGAAGTTAAAACTGAAGTCAAAGAGGAAACAGTCGGTGAAGTTTTAGTTGAAAAAAAGGAAACTCCTAAAGAGGATTCTGTACCTCTCTCTGCTTTCTTGGAAATCAAGAATAGTAATAAAGAGATGGCTAAACAACTAAAAGAACTTCAAAAAAGCATTGAACAGGGAGCTTCAAAAACTGAAGTATCATCTGACATCAAAGCTATTGCCGACAAACACGGATTAGATGAAGTCTTTTTACAAGACTTTGCTCAATCAGTGAAAGCACATGCAGAAGCAGAAATAGATGCTAAAATATCTTCTCGTCTAAAACCTTTGGAGGAAAAGGAACATAGCGAAAGAATTAACAAAGCCTTTACTGAGCATTATCAAAAAGCTCTAGAGCGAATGCCAGAGTATAAGGATGTTGTTAATCAAGAAGTTATCAAAGCTCTCTCTCTGATGCCTGCAAATGCTAATAAGACCTTTACTCAACTTTTTGAAGAGTCCTATGGTCATCTAATAACTGGAAAAAGAACACTTGATACTACACCTGCAAAGGGTGGTAAGAGTGATGGTTTTACAGTTGATATAGATAGAGCAAAAAGAGATTCATCTTATTTCAAAGAAGTTATGTCTGACCCTAATCTAAAAAAGCAATATAATGATGCTATGATGGGGGGAGTTATTTCAATGATTTAAGAACAATAAGTTAGTAAAGGCAAATAGATTTATTTACTAACTTAAATACAAATATGGCTTTAACGGATTTTAAACCCCATTTTGACAACGCATACCAAGAAGTTTTTAATAAAGTTTTGGTTGCTAAGAAAGTGGGAAACTTCCGCTTTGAACCAGTATTAAAATACGGTGAAAGTGTGGAGCGTGTTGCTTACGATATTAGCAATGTGGTTGTTCGTCCTACTGTTCGTGGTAGTGCTTCAATTATTGATACAGTTACTGATAGTGCTGAACTATTGACTGTTAACTTGGAATATGAGGCTGCTTTCCACATCTCTGATGGTGAAGTAACTCAAGCTGGTCCTTTAAATCCTGGTGAAGTAATTGGTGGACAAATTGCTGTCAAAGTTGCAACTGACTTTGATGCCCGTTTCTTTGGTGAAGTAGTTAATGCTGCTTATGACTTTGATAACGGAGATTTGACAACTTTAGCTTCTAATGGAACTCCTATCACTTTGAGTTCAACTACTGTTCCTCAAATGGTAACAAGAATGCCTGCTAAACTAAGAAGGAACAACCAAATGTTAACAAACCTTTGTTTCGTTGTTGATAGTTATGCTGCTTCTGAAATTGAACAATATCTCTTGAGTAAGAGTATTGACTTAGCTGGTTCAGTATTTGCTAATGGCTATGCTGGAAAAGTTAACCAAGCTGAAGTATATGTTTCAGAAAATTTAACAGGTGAAGCTGTTTTGACTGATTCTGGTACTTTCGCAAACGGTGAAACATTTACCATCAACGGTGTTGTGTTCACAATGGTTACTGCTTTGTCTGCTGATCCTGCTATTGCTGGTGAAATCGTTATCGGTGCTGACTTAGCTGCTTCAATGACTAACATTGCTGCTGCTTTAAATGATCCTGGTACAACTACAGCAACTTTCACAGCTTTATCTGCTGCTGACCAAGCAACTATTACTGATTTGAAATTGACTGCTACTGCTACTGCTACTACCGTTACTATCGTATGTAAAGGTTCTGGTCGTTTGACTTTAGCTGAAACTGGCGGTTCAACTTCTTGGAGTAAAAATTTCATCCACGCTTACTATGGTAAGAAGGGTGCTATTGATGCAGTATTGCAAGATATGAAAGAAGTAGATATGAGACCAACTGATGACCGCAGAGGTACAAATGTATTCTCTTCCTACTTAGGTGGTTTGAAGACATTTGCTGATGGTTCAAAAAAATTCTTGGATGTTATGATTGCAGCCTAATATTAAAGGCTTTCTCTCTCCCTTTACTGGGGGAGGAAAAAGTTTTTAATCTTAACTCAAAAAAATATGCGAACAGACGCAGATTTAAGAAATATACTCATTGAAGAAACTACACCAGATGGGTTGATTTCTCAATGTATCTTAACTGACGAAAGTCTTCCCACTGCCGCCAGTAAGTTTTCTATTGGTTGTCTTTTGACTTCCAGTGCAAATGGAAAAACATATCGTAATGCTGGTACAGTCGCTATTCCTTCTTGGAATGATATTGGAGCCACAACTGCTGATGAAATTTCATTAGCTTATGGTTCTGTCTTAGTTGGCAATTCAAGTGGTTTAGCTGCTGCTTTGAGTGCCAAAGGTGATGGCAAAATCTTGGTTGGTAATGGCACTACTGTTACTTCAGTTGCAGTATCTGGTGATGCTACTTTAGCTAACACAGGTGCCTTAACAATTGGTAATGATAAAGTAACAACTGCTAAAATTTTAAATGCTAATGTAACTTTAGCTAAATTAGCTGCTGGTATTACTCCTTCTCATGTTGTAAAGTTTGCTAAATTAGGTAGTGAAATTACTACCACAGCCCTGACAGGTTTGGTCGTTGGAGATTTAGTTATTCGTTTTGTAGCCGATGGAACTGTAACTTGTAAACCTTGTACTGTCGATGATACTTTGCCTGATGACCCTGCTGATACTGATTATGTGATTGTTTTAAGAGCCGCTGCTTAGTTTTTACTCTCTCCCTGAACTATCGGGGAGAGGAATAAGAATTAACTTATAATATGGTAACATCAGATATAATCAAAAAATTTGAGCTGTATGTTGATGATAGCTCTGAACTATCTCCAGCAGAAGAATTAGATTTAGCAAATAAAATATATCACTTGATTTGTGATAGCAAGACTTGGGAGTTCTTAAAAAAAGAAGCTACTGGAACTATTAATGGGACTTATATAACAATTCCAACTGATTTTTCTCATCTTGTTGAAAATTACGAATATACAGATAATTCAATATCAAGTCAAATAAATGCTAAACCAGTTTTTGTCTTTGTAAATAATACTCCTTTTCAGGTTGTTAATTGGTCAGATAGACGCAGATATACGAATAATAACAATGTTTGTTACCTTGATATTGTCAATAGTAAAATAGTATTTCCTGTTAGTCAAAGTGGAACTTATTCATTTGATTATAAATTTATTCCAGCTGATTTGACATTATCAACTGAACCAGTATTTCCAGATATATATCACGAAATGATTGCTCACGGTATGGCTGTTGATGATATGATAATTCAGATATTTCCTAAAGCTCAAAGTTATGCTGCAGAGAACCAAATCAAATATAATCAATTTATGGCTCAAATGTCTTTGTGGAACGCTAATCTTTTGAATTACTGATATGGATAAAACTGGCAATCTATTTAATAAAACTGTCAAGCTATTTAATAAGGGAACACATAATGTTTCAGACCCTGAAATAATACCAGATGGAGCTGCTAAAGACAGTTTGAATTTTGTTAATAAAGATGGAAAGGTAGTTTTGATAGGTGGTAGAAAGTCACTTGGTTCTGAAGGTGTTTTAGGCACAACTGGTGGTATTTGGAAAGGTTACAAAGTAGATGGCACAACTGTACTTTATTGTAAAATGGGGGAAAGTATAATGTATTTTGATGGTTCTGATTGGGAAGACACAGGTATCACTGGGTTTTCCTCTACTGAGGATGTTACTTTTGCTAATTATTCATCATTAGCTGGAGCTTTTACTTTTGTCTCTGGTTTAGGTGGATATTGGAAACTAATTAACGCTGTACCAGAAAGCCCTATAAACATATATAATGCTTCTAAAAACTTTAAGGGATATATTTTGATAGATAGAGGCAGAACCTTACTTTGGAATAGAGATAAAGATAAAACTGGTATTTATGGTTCTTGGATAGACAGACAGAACTCTACTGTTTATACAACAGTTACAGGTGAAGCAAAAGCAGCTTCTGGTTCTGGAACACTTGCCTTTAAGGCTGGTGGTGCTACTAGGTCTTGTTTTGCTGTAACAATGACAATTACAGATACAGGAGAAGTTTTAACAGATAATTATTTAGGTGTTTTAACTGGTAATATGGGAAGTACTGGTACGATTGATTATGCTACTGGTGCTTGGACTTGTACTTCTACAGCTGCTGGAACAATAAATTACCAATGGGAGGATAGTACAGTTAAAGGTGTGGCTGATTTTTCTAAAAGCTCACCTAGACGAGCTGGTGAAGGATTTCAATTTCCACAAGATGAAGGAGGAGATGCAATTTTAAAAGTAGAAGTTGGACAAGATGGAGCATATTATTCTCTTAAAAAAGAATCTTCTTATAGATTAGAAATTGACGATGACGATACAAATGCTACAAATGAAATTTATAGTAAAGATATGGGGTTACCTTATTGGAGAGCTTCTCTATCTTCAAATAAGGGTATAGTATTTATGAACACATCAAATCCTACAAACCCAGAGATGACTCTTTTACGAAGAAATAAAGTAAGTTTAGAAATTGAACCTGTGGTATTATTTTCTCATTTTGATTTTAATAAATTTGATTTAGATGAGTGTTCATTTGGGCAATATGATAGATGGATACTTGTTTTTTGTAAATCAAAAGGTGCAGAAAATAATAATAGAATACTTTTATGTAATGTTGATGAAAAAACAGTTTCAGAAATTGCTTATACTGGAAAAACATCTGTTCAAGATGATAATAAATTATATATAGCTGATTCACTAACACTATCAGTTTATGAAATATTTAGCGGATTCGATGATTTAGGATTGCCAATTAGTGCTTATTGGGAAAGTAAAGATGATTTACTTAATACAGAAGATTTAAAAAAAATTAGAAGATTAAGATTTAAAGGTTTAATTGACCCAGACCAAACCGTTGATGTATTTGTTGATATAGACAGTGGGGGTTATCAAAAGGTTGGTGAAATAAGAGGCGATGGAACTTATGTAAATTATAATGAAACACAAGCTATTGGCTCAAATTTTATTGGTGAAAGTCAAATAGGTGGAGATGATATTACAAATGCCTATGGCTATTATATGGAAATTAAATTTAATTCTGGAAAATTTAGGAAGATTTCATTAAAATTTGTGCCTACTGGAATAGGATATTTTGACTTTAATTTAATTACATTTTGGAACATTTTACCTTTTGAAGGAAGAATACCAAAATCTTATAGAACTAAAAAAATTTAATAAAATTATATGGCTAAACTTGGAACAATTATTGCAGATTTTAGGACAGCTCTTGCAACTAAAATGTCTATTGGTGCAACTACAGGCACTCTACAAAATGCTACTGACGATGATGGTGTAGCTTTACCAGCTGGGCGTTATTTTTTTACTATTGATGGTGATAATTCACAAAAAGAGCATATCTCTTGTGAACTTAACGGAACCGATTTAACTTCTATCAAAAGTGTTTCTCGTCAAGGAGTTGAAACATCTGGCACTGTCAGAGAACATCGTGTGGGTGCTTCTGTTGTTATTACTAACTTCGCTCATATCAAGTATTTGAATGATATAGTAAAAGGAGACTCTTCTTCTGGAGAAAATACATTTATAATTGGTGACGGAGAAAATACAGATAAATCTATTATTTTTGACGCTGGTGAATCATCTGATAAAAATCCATCTTTAAAATATGATTCTAATAATAATCAAATTATTTATAGAAGATATGGAGAAGATTCTTTTGTGCAGATTCCATTATCTCTACGAGGAACATATGCAGATTACGCTTCACTTCCAACTGAAGCATCAAATGGAGATATTGCCGTTACTGATGATGACCACAAACTTTATGTTTATGATTCTGATACTACTACTTGGGTATTGTCTGGTGGTTCAAGTGGTGCTGGTACAATGTATAAGACTGTAAAATATGGAACAGAAGCTGATGGTGATGATAATAAAACATTTACACTTAACAATGGTTCTTGGCCAGATGAAAAGTTTTTATTGGTTTATAAAAATGGCATATTGATGGAAAATGACGCAGATGGAGATTATACTATAATTGATTCAAATACTATTGAATTTAATTATGAGGTAGAAGATACTGATAAAATTGTAATGATAGTAGTTTCAGTTGACCTTTATAACCCAGCTTGGGGAGTAGTGAATGGTTCAATAATCCCTGATACAGACAATGCTTATGATATTGGTTCAAGTAGTTTGTATTTCAAAGACATCTATGCCACAGGCACAGCTTATCTTGGTGATTTGAATGTAAATGGAGTGGATGCAACAAGCACACCGACTGCGAATGCTATAGTAAAAGCAAATGCGAGCAGCACAATTGATTTTAATTGGTTAAATTTAAATGTTGGTACTGGTGGTGCAACTACTACCACTTTTACTTTCGGACAGACATATCAAAATACATCAGGCAAATCACAACTAAAGACGTTCACTTTTGAGTTTAGTTGCAATGCATCTTGTGGGTCAAGTAATGTATCTGTCTATATGGATTCTTCTTCCACACCAACCACTCTTGTTGGATATGCTAGTTCTCCTAATGGAGTACCGCAAGGTAATAGTTATAACATAACTGTTATAGTCCCAAATAATTATTATTATAAAGTTGTAAAATCTGAGGGCGCCCAGGTGAGTATCGGCGTTAAAAATATATTTACTCAAAATTTTTAATTAGCACTAGATATGGTGACAGTTCTGATGGAGATGTAGTTATTTCAAGTAATACATTTCTTTCAAGAGATATGTATTATAATAATCTTACTGTAAATACTGGTATTATTTTGAAAACAGAAGGTTTTAAGATTTTTGTAAAGAATACTTTAACAAATAATGGTACAATTAGTAATAATGGTGGTAATGGTACGACGGTAACTGCTGGTGCCGGAGCACCATCTGGCACTTTAAGAGGTGGTGCCGCAGGTGGTAATGGTGGAAACGGAAGCACTGCTAAAGGTGGTGGTGGCGGTGG
>Ga0116147_1003411_pt1 | contig 15077 bp, 10 predicted proteins | sample AD_JPNHG3_MetaG_FD_89749 | JGI IMG/M metagenome (GOLD analysis project Ga0116147, IMG submission 89749) | Active sludge microbial communities of municipal wastewater-treating anaerobic digesters from Japan - AD_JPNHG3_MetaG | ecosystem: Engineered > Bioreactor > Anaerobic > Digestate | place...
AACTCAATTTTATTTTTTATTGAATTTGTTTGATAAGACATAAATATAAAAGGAAAAATTAACAGGGATGTTACTATTTCAATTTGTTGAAATCCTGCTTTTATATGTTTTACCGGGGTATAAATCATCCCTATCCAGTACAAAATGTAAGGAAAAACTAAAATCCAGAATTTGTATGACTTAAAATTTGATAGAAATACAGAATAATTTTCTTTTTTTAATAAAGCGATTATAACAAGAAATCCTATAGAAATTGAACTGAGTTTTATGTGTATAGGAATGACAAAAACTGTAAAACACAGCATGAAGAGCTCTATGGAATCAAGAATTTTTTTCATTTTACAAATTTAAAAAACATTAAGAAAATAAAAAATGTTATATTTTAAATTTCATTCCACTCATAAATGTTAAACCCGGAACCGGAACATTTGGAATATCGTAAAATTTTTTATTTAAAATGTTTTCAACACTTAAAAATATAGAAATATTTTTAATTTGAGCTGTCAGTCTGTAATTTAATAGATACACAAAATCAAATTCAAAAGTATTAGGTGCGTAAGCATTTTGTTCAAAATCAAAAGGTAGATATTCTCCGTTTCGTTTATAAATATTTAAGTCAAAAGTACCAGAAACATATTTGAATAAATCGTGACTTACATTAAGTACAAATTTATGTTTAAGATGGTCTATTGCGTATTTTGATTCAAAACTGCTTTGTAGCTTTGTTTGATAAATATAAGAATAAATAATATTAACTTTATTGATAAAAAAAAAAGTCTTTAAAATCATTTAAAGATAAAAATACTTCTACGCCTGATGTATTAACTTTTGTAAGATTTTGAGCTATCCATTTTTGTTCGGGATTTTCTCTTACCCATGAAATAATGTTATTTCCATATCTTTGGTATAAATTGATATTCAAATAAGATTTTTTGTAAAGAAAATATTTTATTCCGCCTTCAAAGTTAAAAGCAAATTCGGGTAATAAATCGGGATTTCCTTGATTTGCAGGGTCGGAATAATATAATTCTGTGTATGTAGGTACTCTCATAGATTTATTAAATCCGGCTTTTATTAAAAATTTTTCTGTAACATAGTAACCTGCATCAATACCGTAATAATTATTGATTCCGTACTTCTAATTATATAAGCTCATTATTCCAAGATTTACCAATGTTTTTTTGGTATAATAACCATGTTCTGCAAATACACTAAAATTATTTCTATAATCGAATTTATCAAAAACTCCGAATTTAATTTCCTGAAGGTCAAGACCTAAAACATTGGAATATATACTCTCATGTCTGAATTCTGCACCGAAAGAAGTCTTTCCAAATCTGGAATCTTTTTCAACATTAAATCCGCTGCCGGCAACAGAACTAAAATGGCGATTATGTCTATGATACCAGGTAACTGTATCACCTATTAATTTATTAATCCATTTGCCATCTTCCAAAAGGTAAAAATTTTCTCCTTCTCTGAATAATTGAAACTCATCCGTTAAAAATCTGTAATAAATTTTATAATCCCATTTTAAATTTTCTCTGGAATTCATAAGTTTTACAGCAGCTATCCCGGTTTTTATTTTTTCGTACTGATATTTAAATTTTGGAGAATAAAAACTATAAGCTCCAAAATTTTTATCTGTGTATCCAAGTATTGTTTTAATATGAGATTTATTTAAAGGAAAAAAGTTTTCATAATAAAAATTCATTCTGTTAAAATCAGTATTTTCAATAAATCCATCAGATTTTGAATAGCTAAAACTAAAACTCTGACTGAAATTTTTAATTACATTTGAGATTTTTAAGCCCGAATTTAAAGTATTGAAGCTACCGTATTGAAGATCTAACAACACTTCATTTTTTTCCGGTTTTGCTGTAATAAAGTTTACAGCTCCTGTCATAGCATTTGTTCCCAGAGTTCGAGTAAATGGCCCATAAATTACTTCTATTTTCTGTAGGTTTAAGAGCTCTATTGGTATATTTAAACTATGATGACCGGTTTGAGGATCACTCAAATTAATTCCATTAAGTAAAACCAATGATTGATCAAAACTACCTCCTCTTATGCTTAAATCAGACTGCACAAAGGCAAAAGATCTCTGCCTGATATCTATTCCTGTTGAAGATTTTAATAAATCATTATAACCCGAATTTGAAATTGTATTATTTTGAAAATCAATAATCTGTAAAGGTCTTAAAATTTGTTTTTCATTTAAACTTAGCCTGGATGATTCTATCAAAACTTCATCCAGAAAAACAGTATCTTTACTAATCTCTTGACTATACAAAAAATAGCTAAATAAAATCGGAATAATAAAAACTATTTTTTTCATAATTATCATTTTAAATTTCTACGCAAAGTTCAATATTTTTAATGTTAATAAATTGGTTTTTCAAAATATTTTTTTAAATAATTAATTATTAATTTTACGCCCTCAAAATTTTTATTTTCAGATGCGTTATTATATAATTTCAATATTTTTAGTTTTAACCTTTTATAATATTCTTGCTCAAGAAACATCAGAAAAGAAATTTAAATCAGTTTATAAACTTAACGAATTATCCGTTGTTGCAAATTCGAGTATTTATAACTTCTATTCAAAATATTCAACTCATTTTTATCAAATTGCTGAAATCTCACCACTCAACAGTCAGAATTCAGATTCATCTATGATGCACGACAATATTTTTAACATATCAATAGGTTGTAACTTTAACAAACAATTATTCAACAGCAAATCTTCACTTTTTGGAAACATTAACATAAATATGTTATTTGCAACCGGTGGAAAGATAAAACTTATATACCAAAACATCTATAATTCATATACAGATTCAATAATGTTTGAAGAATACACAATTAAAAACGTTGACACTACTATAGTTAATAAATTTGAATATACTTATAAATCTAGTGACATCGGTATTGACATTCAATATAAAATAGGGACTGATCCCAAAAATATCCTAACTTTCAACACCGGAATTGGTTTTTCGTTTTTATTCCCTTTTAACTCCAAAGTTATTTTTCAAGAATCTCAATCAATTAGCATCAGATATATTAATCAATACAACAAAAATCAGTACTTTCAAACTCTAAACACGAACAATAATGAATTACTACATACTAATCAAGTTTTTATGAAACTATATTTACCTGTAATACTAAGCTATAAAATAGATAATAAAAATAAATATTCTCTAAGCACATACATTAACGGAGGTCTTGACATTCAACATCCAATCAAAGGTGAATATTTTGCCTATCCTTTTTTCAGCATTGGTATAGGAATGAATATTAAGTTATAAAAACTAGTATTCTCGCAAGTTCCATTAAATTTTTTAAATAATAATGTTTAGTACGGAATTTCTGATCCTGCTAAAGAATAATTAAAAGAAGTTTTCCATTTTCGTTTTGTGGGTAATATATAGTCTTTCACTGTATGATTTATTATGAAGGTTTTGTAAAAATTTTCCATTAAAGTAAAAACGGACCAGACATATCTCAAATTCAAACTTAACTTTCCAATTGGATTAAAATTGTAGATTTGTCTGTAACAGAAATAATTTGAATACATTTGAAGATATTTAGTAGCAACTCCCTTCATGTTTATTCCTATCCAAATTTTTATTCCTAAATGATTTTTCCTGATTTTTTCAGTTTTTTGTTCAAATTTGGTATCATTACTTATCATTCCTGGCTGTATAAATTCTATGGTTTTACTTCCAATTGTTTTTTGATAAGAATCGTTCTTTCCAAGATAAATAAATTTATTTACATTTTTAAGCTTTGGTCCTAAAATTCTTTTAATGTGCTTATCATTTAGAGGTCCAACTGTCGCAAGTTTATTATCAATAAATTTTCCATCCGACACCGATATTATTTGAGAAAAATTATTTAAATCCAAACAAGAGGTAAAATTGCTCTGATACGATTCATCACGTATTCCTTTCCTTCCTTTCTGACTAAAAGTGATACAAAATTCATTGCAAATAATTTTTTTATTAAATGTTTTATTTATCTTCGGTACAGAATTAAGCAGTTTGTGACGCCAATCAAATGCAGTGAGATTAGCAATATCAAGCCTTTTGCAGACTTCTTTCAAAGTAAGAATACCTTCATCCCTTACAATTTCAGCAAAATCTAAAAACAAATCTTTTTTATGTAAATAATGAATTGATGTCCCCGTACTTGGTATAAATGTTCTCTTACAAGAACAACAGCGATATCTGGTTGTAAATTTATATTTTCCGTGTACATAAAACTTTTTGCTTCTACAGTAAGGACAAGCATTTACAATTAAAGTTTGTGTATAGATTTTAAGAAGTTTCTTACTTGGTTTGTTTGTGGATTTTTCAAAAGTTTTTTTCATAAATAAAAATTTTGGTAAAAATAAAAAAATTCCACATAAATTTGAATTATATAAATATGATAGTCCTTAAAAAAATCAAATTATTCCCGAAAAAAAAATTGTCGGTATAACCAAACCGAACTGCAATGTATTAACAAATTTTGTCTGAAAGAAATAAAAAAAAGAGTTTCAGTAAAATTCCTGAAACTCTTGGCTTGGTCGGGGTGGCAGGATTCGAACCTGCGACCCCCTGCTCCCAAAGCAGGTGCGCTAACCGGACTGCGCTACACCCCGTTCTTTGTTTTTTGGACTACAAAAGTAATGTTTTTTTATTATAATAAAAATTTTTTTTTACTTTTTTTTTTAAATACACATGTCATTATGTCCTTTTAAAACCTCTTTTTAATGTCAAAATGTCTATTTTATCTAAAAAGTATCAAATTTGAAAGTAAATTTTTAAAAATAATTAATAGAAAGGAGAAAAAGTATGAATTTAAATGATTATACAGTAAAAGCACAAAATTTAGTTGAAAATTCTGTTTATAAAGCTAAAGATTTTGGTAATCAAGCTATTGAAACAGGGCATTTATTGCTATCAATGCTTGATGATAATGAAAATATTATTCATTCAATCATTTCTAAATCAGAAATAAATAAAAATAACCTTGAAGCAGCTGCAAAAAGTATTGTAGCCAGTTATCCTAAAGTCGAAGGCGGCGAGCCTTACATTTCAAATAATTTACAAACAGTTTTTCAAACGGCAATAAAACATAAAAATTCACTTGGTGATAAGTATATCTCTGCAGAACATTTGCTACTGTCACTGACAGAATCAAAGGATATTGTAGGGCAAATGCTTCGAGATGCAGGTCTGAAAACTGATATTGTTTTAAAAGCTATTCAAACTATTCGTAAAGGTAGTACAATCAATTCCCAGGCCGGAGACGAAGTTTTTGATGCTCTAAACAGATATGCTATAAATTTGAATCAGATGGCTCAAAATGGGAAACTCGATCCGGTAATTGGAAGAGATGAAGAAATTCGTAGAGTGCTTCAGATTTTATCTCGAAGAACAAAAAACAATCCCATTTTAATTGGAGAACCCGGAGTTGGAAAAACAGCAATAGCCGAAGGAATTGCTCATAGAATTATTAAAGGGGATGTTCCGGAAATGCTAAAGACCAAACAAATTTTTTCACTTGATATGGGATTATTAATTGCCGGAGCAAAATACCAGGGAGAATTCGAAGAAAGGCTCAAAGCAGTGGTTAAAGAAGTAATTGCATCAGACGGAGAGATTATTCTTTTCATTGATGAAATTCACACTCTGGTTGGAGCAGGAAAAACTCAAGGTGCTATGGATGCTGCTAATATTTTGAAACCAGCTTTGGCTCGTGGTGAATTACGTGCTATTGGAGCTACAACCCTAAACGAATATCAGAAATATTTCGAAAAAGATAAAGCTCTTGAGAGAAGATTCCAACCAGTTATGATTGATGAGCCTGACACTTTAAGTGCAATTTCGATTCTTAGAGGACTAAAAGAAAGGTACGAAACTCATCACAAAGTAAGAATTCTTGACGAAGCTATTGTTGCAGCGGTAGAACTTTCAAACAGATATATCACAGACAGATTTTTGCCGGATAAAGCTATTGACCTTATTGATGAAGCCGCTTCAAAACTAAGATTAGAAATGAATTCTGTACCGGAAGAAATTGATGTATTGAACAGAAAAATTCAACAGTTTGAAATTGAAAAAGAAGCATTAAAACTTGAAAAAAATCAAACAAAAATTGATGAAATTCAAAAACAACTTTCGGAGTTGAATGAACAAAGAAATGCTCTATTTGCAAAATGGAAAGAGGAAAAATCAATTATTGAAAAAATTCAAAAAGAAAAACAGAACATCGAAAACTATAAACTTCTTGCAGATCAAGCAGAAAGAAACGGAGATTACGGAAAAGTTGCAGAATATAGATACGGGAAAATTTCTCAAAGCGAAAGAATTATTGAAGAACTAAAAAATCAATTAAAACAAATTCAGGGTGAACATCCTTTGGTAAACGAAGTTGTAAATGCTGAAGATATTGCTGAAATTATTAGTAAATGGACTGGCATTCCACTTAATAAGATGCTGACAAGTGAGCGTGAAAAACTCTTAAATCTCGAAGAAGAATTACACAAACGCGTTATTGGTCAAGATCACGCTATACAAGCTGTTGCGGACGCAGTAAGAAGATCCAGAGCAGGATTACAGGATGAATCCAAACCGATAGGTTCGTTTATTTTCATTGGTTCTACTGGAGTTGGAAAAACCGAACTAGCAAAAGCTTTAGCAGAATTTTTATTCGATGACGAAAACATGATGACCAGAATTGACATGAGCGAATACCAGGAAAAACATTCGGTTTCAAGACTAGTCGGGGCACCTCCTGGATATGTAGGATATGATGAAGGAGGTCAATTAACTGAAGCTGTCAGAAGAAAACCTTATTCAGTTATCTTGTTGGACGAAATTGAAAAAGCTCATCCTGATGTTTTCAATATTCTGTTACAAGTACTGGATGATGGTCGTTTAACTGATAATAAAGGTCGTACTGCAAATTTTAAAAATACTATTATTATAATGACTTCAAACATTGGGGCACATATTATTTTGGATCAAATTAACTCAAATAATTATGATCCCGAACGCACAAAAGAACAAATTTTACAGTTGATGAAATCGCAGATACGTCCTGAATTTCTAAACAGAATTGACGAAATTGTTATGTTCAATCCACTAACTGAAAATGAAATCAAAAAAATTGTAAATCTGCAATTATCTAAACTCAAAAGTAAAATTGAAAAAGCAGGTTACAATCTTAATTACGATCAAAGCGTAGTGGATTTAATAACTAAAACTGCTTACGATCCACTATTTGGAGCAAGACCAATTAAACGTTTCATTCAAAAAGAAATTGAAAATAAGATTGCTAAAATAATTATTTCCGAACCTGACAAATCTAAAAAAGATATCATTGTTAACCTAGAAAATATCGATTATATCTTTGTAAAACTTACCTAAAGAACAATAAACAATATATATTTTAAAACGCAGCACAAAATGCTGCGTTTTTTATTCAAAATATCTTATATTTGTGTTCATTAAGTAAAAAGTTATGATAAAAGGAAAAAGTATTGCAGTTGTTGTACCTACATACAATGAAGAAAATCAGATAGGTTTTGTTATTGAATCAATGCCTGAGTTCGTTGACAGAATTATTATCGTTAATGATGCTTCAAAAGACTATACTGCTAATGTTGTTAAAAAATTCTGGAATACTGATTTTAACAAAACGAAACTTTTTTTTGAAGATATTAAATCAAAAAAAATTGAAGGAAAATTTAAACAAGCTGAAAAGGTTATTCAAAAATTAATGATTGAAGAATTAGAAAAATTCACTCCACATTTTATAGAAAATATTGATTACACAAAGGACAGAATAATTTTAATTTCACATAAGATTAACTCAGGAGTTGGGGCAGCAATAGCTACCGGTTATAAGTGGGCTAAAGATCACGGAATTGATTGTACTGCAGTAATGGCAGGTGATGGACAGATGGATCCGGAAGAATTATACAGTATTTGTTTACCGGTTATAAATGAGAATATAGATTATGTGAAAGGCAATAGGTTAATACATCAAAGTGCATTTTATTTAATACCGAGAGAAAGATTTTTAGGGAACTCAATTTTATCAATGCTTACAAAAATTGCTTCAGGTTATTGGTATGTTTCAGATACTCAAACAGGTTACACAGCTATAAGTAAAAAAGCTATAAATTCTATTAAACTTTACTACATTTACAAAAAATACGGTGTACCTAACGACATTCTAGTTAAATTAAACATCGCGATGTGTACTCTTAAAGAAGTCGAAATTAAGCCGGTATATAATGTAGGTGAAAAATCTAAAATGAAAATTCGAAAAATTGTTTTTCCCGTTTCATGGCTTTTATTAAAATCTTTTTTTAAACGAATCTTTATGAGATACTTCATAAAAGATTTTCACCCATTGTTTGTTTTATACATACTTTCATTTATACTTTTTGCAGTTTCTGTTCCATACGGAATAAAAATTTTTAAATATGCTTTTATTTATAAGATTGATGCAAATCCGGTTACAGTATTGGCATTTATGTTTTTATTTATCAGTGCTTTTCAATCTTTACTGTTTGCAATGTGGATGGATATTCAGGACAATAGAAGATTTTATAAAATATGATTTAGTTCTTTAATTTCTGTTGAGCAATGAGTAGATTATTTTTTGCCAATTCATAATCTGGTTTTATTTTTAATGCATGATTGCAAGCTTCAATTGCTTTTTCATATTCTTCTAGTTTTATGTAGGCACTACAAATATTATTATATGCTTCTGCATAATCAGGTCTAATTTTCAAAGCTTTGTAACAAGCATCAATTGATTTTTCATACTTTAAATTATAATAATACAACAAACTAAGGTTAAGATACCCCTCAGCAGTAGGATTATTTTTTAATTGCTTTTCTAAATTTTCTATTCTTTTTTGATTAGATTTTAATTGTTCGACAAATTTTAAATTGTTTTTTGCTCGTTCAAAATCAGGATTATATTGTAAAGCAAGTTTACCTGCCTCAATAGCACCATCATAATCTCCAATCATGATTAATGCACTACAAAGATTATTATATGATATTGAATTTTTTGGATCTAATTTTAAAGCTTTTCTGCAAGCATCGGCACTTTCAAAATACATTTTGCGATTATAATAAATTAAACTCAGATTAATATAATTTTCAACTCCTGGATCTTTGGATATCATTTCCAAAGCAGCTTCAAGTTCATCAAAGATTTGCCCACTGTCTATTATATTTTTGTAATAAATTGCGGTTTGATCATTTGGAAAAAATTTTAAAGTTTCATTTACTATTTTTTGCAAATGATCTATATCTTTTTTTATTGTGTAAATTTCCATTAATAAATATCTTGCTGGAAGATACAATTTATTTACTGTCAGAGCATTTAAACTTTGCTGAATAGCCTCATCATATCTTTCATGTGATTTCAAAAACCTAGAATAATAATAATACGGGGCAGTATGTTGAACATATTTTAGAGTTTTTTGAAAATAAAATTCTGCTTCTTGAGGAAATCCCATGGCATCTTTTAAAATACCCATATTAATATTCAAATACAAATAGTCCGGATCTATTTTATACGCTCTTTCATAATATTCTAAAGCTAAATCAAGATTTCCTTTTTGCATTTGTGACAAACCATAATTCATCAAACCCCTTACATGATTTGGATTTTTTTTAACAACATCATACCACAAGCTCTCATCTGATGACCAAACTTTATTACGTTGAATCGTTGCAAAAGAATTAATACCTATTAACAATGTAAGAGAAATTATAAAAATTTTTGAATAATATCTATTTTCAAGTAAATTCCATTTTTGTAACAACAAATATAAACTCCATCCTGCAGCAAAAACAAGACCTACAAAAGGAAAAAACATTCGATGATCATTGGTTATTTGTGTTAAAGTGATAAAACTACTTGTAGGCAATAAACTAATAAAAAACCAGGCTAGTCCGAAAGAAATTGGACGAGTTTTTGAATTGTTGGATAATTTAACAATTAACCAGACTACGGTAAAAATAAAAATTATTCCTACAATAAATCTTTCATCTCTTACACTCGTTAGAGGAAGCCACCCCGGATCAGCAGATAAATTTATTGGCATTACAAATGCGATAAAGTATCTTAAATAAACCCAGGGTTGAGAAATCAAATATTCATAACTACTAATTCCTACTACTGCTTCTTTTTTTTGCATACTAAAGACAAAATAGCCTAACAGCATGCATATGAACATAGAAGGAATTGTTTTTTTTAATGTAAAATACAGCATTCTTTTGCCATTATTTTTTAACAAATCCCCAATTCCTAATTTCAACTCGAAAAATAGAATATATAAAAACAAAAGAGCCACGAAAACAACAGCAGTTTGCTTTGTCAACATCCCCAATATTACGGGAAAAAGATATATTCCAAATTTTCTGATTTTTGGAAATTTTGCGTAAATATACAATCCCAATATAACAAAAAAAGTTGAAATAGAATCTCCTTTTGCAATTATATAGTTGACTGTTTCAGCATTTGCGGGATGTATTCCATAGATTAAGACCATTATAAAAACAAGGTAATACTTACTTTTCTCCTGATTTTTAAAATTTTCATTTAATAAATGATCATAAAAAAAGAACATTATTAAAAGTTGAATTAAGAAAAAAATGAATGTACTTAATTGAAAATAAAAAGGATTTAATCCTTTTGCAAAATAATGATCCAACGCTATAATTAAAGTCAAAACCGGTCGATATCCCTGATTAGTAGGCATGGTACTGAATGTTTCAACATTTGTAAAATAGCTGCCTGCATATTTTAGATCCTTAATAAATGGGTTTTCAACAATGGTATGATAATCATCAAAATGAAACGAATTTTGAAAATGGTTCAAATAAACTAATGTTACAACCAGCATTATTGTTCCCAAAAAGAAATAATTTCTATATTTTAACATTTGTTAATATTTTTTAACAAAATTAAAAAATTTTTGTTATATTTGTTAAATAATGTTGAGGTAAATTTTATTATAATGAAAAAGATTAATTCATTTTGGATAATTGTCCTGCTTGGAACATTATGCACAAGCCTGTTTTCTCAAAACAACGTAGGAATTTCAGATGTTCCGATTATCCCACATCAATCTAGTGTTTTGGAAATTTATTCTAATTCAAAAGGCTTACTAATTCCAAGATTAACAACAGCACAAAGATTAGCAATAGTTAATCCTGCTGATGGTCTGATGGTATTTGATACAGATTTATCTTGTTTTTTTTATAGAGCAAATATCTCACAATGGTTATCACTTTGCGATTTTCCCGGTCCACAAGGACCTACAGGACCACAGGGACTCCAAGGACCTACCGGACCCACTGGACCACAAGGACCTGCAGGACCAGTTGGATGTGGTAACACCAATTATGTAATAAAATCTAATGGTACAAGTGCAACTTGTACCTCAGCTCCTATTTTTGATAATGCAGGACTAGTTGGTATCGGAACAACATCTCCAAATTATAAATTACACATACATCAAGATGGTACAAATTTTGGACAGCCGGGAATTCAACTCACAAATTCTATTACCGGAACCGGAGTAAACGATGGTGCAAGACTTGCTAATGAAGGACTTAATTTTTGGGTTGATAATCGCTCAAATGGCAGTTTATGCTTTGCAACGAATACTTTTGAAAGAGCTAGATTCTTACCCGATGGAAAATTTGGGATCAATATTGCTGCTCCTGTTAATCAGGTGGATATAAACGGTAATCTTGCAGTTGGTCTTTACACTGGAAATTATACAGCTCCCGCAAATGGAATGATTGTCAGTGGGAATGTTCGTATTGGAACACCAAATGCAGCTACATTAAGTCCTGATCAAACTGATGCTTCACACATAACTCTTGATGTAACAGGTGGATTTACAAGAATCGGTAATTTTAATTCAAGTGCTGAAAATACTAATCCCGGGAAAAGCTTTGCATTTGGTGTTGGGGCTCTTGCTGTTGGAATGAATTGGCACAGCGGAACAAGTAATGTTGATTTCTGGAATACTACTGCTAATGGTCAACCAACTGCAAACTTATCTCATCATCGCGGTTTTGATTGGAGAAGATATAATCAATTGGGATTACCTGAACTCTTAATGACTCTCGATGGCAATGGAAATTTAACAATAGCCGGTTCTAACTACAATACTTCAGACAAAAGAATTAAATCTCAGATTATGCCTATGGAAGATGGAATTATCAATAAAATAATCTTACTCCAACCTAAAACGTACTACAGAAACAACCCAGTATTTATTAACAATAAAATCGAAATTATCCAAGATAAAGAATTAAAAATCAAAGATTTTGGCTTTATTGCTCAGGATGTTTATGAAATTTTCCCGGAATTAGTTTACAAACCTGATGATGAAAATCTTGAACTTTGGGCTGTTGATTATTCAAAACTTACAGTATTTTTAACAAAAGCTTTGCAAGAAGAATATATTGAAATTCAGAAACTTAAAAATGAGCTAAAAGTCCTTTTAAAAAGACTGTAAGAACTTGAATACTTAATTAAAAATTAAACTTTAATTTTTAGAAAGATGTTGTTACTTAAAAGGTAATCACGATAAAAATTACATCACCATTTTCCTTTATATATAATAAAGTTTTTAATCTTTAATCAATCTTAATCTGGATGACAAAATTTATAGATTATAAGAATTCTTTCAACTACAATTTTTTCATACAAAAATCTAATTTTGGCAACCTTTAGTAAAAATTTACGTTAAATTATTAAAAATTTTTAAAATTTTTATGGTTAAAGAATTTTTATTTTTTTAAAAAAAAATCAAAGTTGAATTATGAAAAAAATATTAAAAACATTTCTGTTAATTATGTTAACTGTTTGTTATAATAAGATTATTTCACAGAATAATGTTGGAATTTCGGAAAACCCTATTGTTCCTCATGCATCCAGTATTTTAGAATTAAGATCCGATAACAAAGGATTATTAATTCCAAGGATGACAACAGGACAAAGGCTTGCAATAGTTAATCCTGCAAATGGGTTAATGGTTTTTGACACAGATTTATCTTGCTTTGTTTTTTTTAATACAAGTATTTCGCAATGGATTTCATTATGCGATTTTATTGGACCGCAAGGACCTCCCGGACCCACTGGACCGCAAGGACCACAAGGACTACAAGGACCTACAGGACCACAGGGACCACAGGGACCTACAGGAGCACAAGGACCACAAGGACCACAGGGACCTACAGGAGCACAAGGACCGCAAGGACCGCAAGGACCACAGGGACCTACAGGAGCACAAGGACCGCAAGGACCACAGGGACCACAGGGACCTACAGGACCAGCAGGTTCGGCAGCTCTTTCTTGTAACATTGCTAACTATATCGTAAAATCAGATGGGACTAATGGAGTTTGTAGCCAAATTTTTGATAATGGTACAAATGTAGGTATTGGGACTAACACTCCTACACAAAAACTCGACGTAAACGGAGCAATCAGATTCAATAATGCACTAATGCCTAATGGAGATGCAGGACTTAACGGTGCTTTTTTACGTTCTCAAGGACCAGGATTGGCTCCTATCTGGTCATTACCTGGTTTTGCTGTTACAAATATTATTACCCTTAATAGTACAGCTAATCTTTGCATTAATTCTGCAACTTGGGGGACATATCCAGGTTGTTCTCAAACTGTTAATTTACAAGCAGGTCAGAGAGTTCTTGCCTTTGCCGAAGCAGGGATTATGGTTGATAACAACTGTGACGGGATTTCAGATACATATTATGTACATGTTGACAGCAGAGTCGCAGTTAATAACAATGATTTTCCTGACGGTGCATGGTTAAGAACTTCTATGGATAATAATTCTGCTTATGTTGTTTTCAATTCCGTAACACTAATTGGCGTTTATACTGCTCCAACAACAGGAAATTACACTTTTGCCTTGCAAGCAAGAAAAGCCGGAGGTAGTGGAAATGCAATTTCAGGCGGTGATAATACATCTGCATTACAAGCAACTTTGGTTTTAATTGTTTATAGTCCATAAAATTATTATTATATGAAAACTATTATTAAATTATTATTGATTTTTATTTTATTTTTTATCAAAATAAATATTACATTTGCTCAAGATAAACCTGTTTATTCTATGAAAAAAACTGATTGTGTTGTGTTAGAACCAAAGCATAGTTCTGAAAATAATTCAATTTATCAAAATAATGATAATTTAGAAAATCAGGTTTCTATGTATAAAAATGTTATTTCGATTAGTGAAATTGATGTTGATAATCAAAATAACAACAACAATAATAAATTGTACTTAAAAATGGAAACAATTACTAATTCAAAAGAATTCAATAAAAGTAAAGCAGAGGATATTTTAAAACAGAAAAAAACAAATAAATTATGAGAAGATTTACGCAAAAATTATTTTTTATTTTGAGCATAAGTTTTTTGTTATTCTTTAACGGACATATTTTTGCTCAAAATAATGTCGGAATTTCTGATAATCCAATTGTCCCACATCCGTCAAGTTTATTGGAACTTAGATCTGATAATAAAGGATTTCTTGTTCCAAGGATGACAACTGCACAAAGGCTTGCAATAGTTAATCCTGCTGATGGTTTGATGGTATTCGATACGGATTTATCATGCTTTGTTTTTTATAGAGCAAGCATCTCACAATGGTTATCACTTTGCGATTTTCCTGGGCCACAAGGACCTACCGGACCTACAGGCCCAATTGGATTAATGGGACCAGTTGGACCGCAAGGTCCTCAGGGTATTCAGGGACCAACAGGACCAGTTGGACCGCAAGGTCCGCAGGGCATTCAGGGACCAACAGGACCAGTTGGACCGCAAGGTCCGCAGGGCATTCAGGGACCGACAGGACCTGTTGGACCGCAAGGTCCTCAGGGCATTCAGGGATCAACAGGTCCTGTTGGACCGCAAGGACCGCAAGGCATTCAGGGACCGACAGGACCAGTTGGACCGCAAGGACCGCAAGGCATTCAGGGACCGACAGGACCAGTTGGACCGCAAGG
>Ga0116147_1003414_pt1 | contig 15062 bp, 8 predicted proteins | sample AD_JPNHG3_MetaG_FD_89749 | JGI IMG/M metagenome (GOLD analysis project Ga0116147, IMG submission 89749) | Active sludge microbial communities of municipal wastewater-treating anaerobic digesters from Japan - AD_JPNHG3_MetaG | ecosystem: Engineered > Bioreactor > Anaerobic > Digestate | place...
GCCCTCTACCGCGCGAAGAAGCAGGGCAGGAACCGCCTGTGCGCATAAGAGTATCGCCACACGCCCAGCAGCCGCACAGGCATCTGATGTTCCGGGCTGCAAGGCGCATGGAAAGAGAAATGCACCCGCTCCTGGAAAGATTTCCATAGGGACGGAGCAAGAGAAGAAATCCACGGTCCGAGCACCGGATAGCGTCATTCGAAGCTCATCGAGCGAGCATCAGAACCAGCCCCGTCACGAATTGTAAAGGATTTCGACAGTGAACGCGGTCTTGATGCTTCTCATAAACGAAAAAGGCAGGACCGCTGACGGCCCTGCCTCTGATCTCGGGTTGATATGGTCTGCTACTTGCGGACCTTGTGCCTGAATCCCGCCAGTCCCAGCAGCCCTGATCCGAGGAGCAGCAATGTCGCCGGTTCGGGAACCGGGGCGCCTCCGTTGAATTCGTCGATATGGCTGACTCTTCCGATGCCTATGATCTCTGCGATACCGAGGTTCGCGAGATCCACAACTCCCCAACCCAGCTCCGGAGTGTTCAGGTACAGGAAATGGCTGGTAGATGCGCTCAAACCGCCTGTGCCGATTTTTATAAGGAAATACTCGGGATTGTACGTGGCAAAATCTATTGCATACGTATGAGCTTGATCTGTTGGATGCCAGCTCATGTCATCATATTTTGCATCCAGGGTTATATCATCCCTGCCGAGTACACTCTTGACCCAATTAAGCTCCATTTTATCTGCACTTTTTGGGAGAGAGATAGATGCCAGCAGCGTGTCCACCTCACCGACTTCGACAGTACCGTCGAGGATTGCGAGAGACCAAGCAGAGCTTGCAAATAAACAAAGGAAAATCGATATCATGAATGCCTTTAATGTCGTTCTCATAGTTTTTTCCTCCATTGAAGCTGTGTAGAAACATGTAGTGACCAAAAATACTGCAAAAAACAGGCCATTAGCGCATATAATGAAAATTAACCAGGTATTTCAATACCATACAAGTTACTATTAATAATGCCCATTGTTATGGTATTAATAAATCGTAAAATATACCGACACCTCGATCAGGTCTACTTTAATTTAATATTCTCAGATAAAGGCAGTATTTACATAGAGATGGGTTCATTTGGCCGACTGTCAAAATTATACCAATAACAGCCGCACAGGTCATGCCAAAAAGATTATGTATGCATACATCTAAAGGGAAATCCGGCACTGTGTATTTGAATGCCGGTAGCGGCTTCGGTCGTATCTATTATTCAGTCACGACCGAAGCCGCTACTCCGTATCTCAGCAACTTTTGGAGAGAGTGCGAGTTATAGAGAAGTTATTCATAGCGGACCAGAGCAAAATCATCGTCCGTGCTATTATATGATTTTCCCGCTGCTATGATTTTCCCGTCAGCCTGGATGGCCAGGGCTCGCGCTTCGTCAAATCTCATCAGCACCACCGGTGACGCCACCTGTGTGATCACGATCCCGTCTGTGTCGAAGGTTTGGTCGGGTTCCCCGTTTTCGTCACAGCGGACCAGTGCGAAATCGGTGTTGGCCTCATCGAATGAATAACCTGCAGCCACGATCTTCCCGTCATCCTGGATGGCCAAGGCATAAGCTCTATCATCAGTATCTATGTCCACGGTTACGATCCCGTCTGTGCCGAAGGTTTGGTCGGGTTCCCCGTTTTCGTCACAGCGGACCAGTGCGAAATCGGCGTTGGCCCCATCGAATGAATAACCTGCTGCCACGATTTTCCCATCAGCCTGGATGGCCAGGGCATAAGCGATATCTTCAGTCTCTATGTCCACAGTTACGATCCCGTCTGCGCCGAAGGTTGGGTCGGGTTCCCCGTTTTCGTCACAACGGACCAGTGCGAAATCGGCGTTGGCCCCATCGAATGAATAACCTGCAGCCACGATCTTCCCATCAGCCTGGATGGCCAAGGCACGGGCAGTATCTTCAATCTCTATGTCCACAGTTAGGATCCCTGCTGTGCCGAAGGTTGGGTCGGGTTCCCCGTTTTCGTCACAACGGACCAGTGCGAAATCGGCGTTGGCCCCATCGAATGAATAACCTGCAGCCACGATCTTCCCATCAGCCTGGATGGCCAGGGCATAAGCGATATCTTCAGTCTCTATGTCCACAGTTGCGATCCCGTCTGCGCCGAAGGTTGGGTCGGGTTCCCCGTTTTCGTCATAGCGGACCAGTGCGAAATTGGTGTTGGCTCCATCCCGTGAAGATCCTGCGACTACGATTTTCCCGTCAGCCTGGATGGCCAGGGCAAAGGCTTCGTCACTAGTACCTTCACCTATTGACGTTACTACTTTCCCACCTATGCCGAAGGTTGAGTCGGGATCCCCGTTTTCGTCATAGCGGACCAGTGCAAAATCACCAAATGAAGATCCTGCAACCACGATCTTCCCGTCAGCCTGGATGGCCAGGGCTCGCGCTTCGTCTTGAGTATCTACCCCCAGCGGTGTGGTGACGATCCCACCTTCGCCGAAGTCTATATCAAGGATTCCTGTACTGTAAGGAAACCATCGTGCATAGAGGGTGACGTTTGCAGTTCCCATGACGAAGGGTTGCCCCTGCGTGTAGGTGGTACCTTCGCCGTTCTCGGCGACGCACCAGCCTGCAAAGAAATAACCGTCTTTTATCAGATTGCCGGTGTTGCCAAGCACGGTCACTGTCGCGCCCTGCTCGTAGTTGGTGGTGTCCTCAGGCACGCTCCCGCCGGTGTTTCCGTTGCCGTTGTAGGTCACCGTGTAGGTGGGATTTGCCGTCCATCGAGCATAGAGGGTGACGTTTGAGGTGCCCATAGGGAAGGTCTGTCCCTGGGTGTAGATGTCGCCCTCGCCGTTTTCGTTCATGCACCAGCCGGTGAAGGAGTAGCCGGTTCGCGTCAGGCTGCCGGTGTTGCCGAGCACGGTCACTGTCGCGCCCTGCTCGTAGTTGGTAGTGTCCACGGGGACGCTACCGCCGGTGCTCCCGTTTCCGTTGTAGGTCACCGTGTAGGCGGGCGCCTTCACGCCCCCTCCGCCGCCTCCTCCACCGCCCCCGCCGCACGCCGGCAATACAAGCGCGGCAAGAAGCGTGAACCATGCAATGCTCCTCAGCAGAGTCTTCATATCATCTCCTCAAATAGTTTTCGTATGCACTGCCCATGCCCTGATGCAAACAGCTGACCTCGGTCACGGGTTCGTATATATTTCGGCATATACCCGTGTGACAATAGATTTTCAATGCTTCGGGAAAAAATTGAACGCAGGGCTGAAATCCTGACGATATCCTCGGGATGAAAAGGGGAATCCTTTTCACAGGAGAGACAGACATCCTTATCATGCCGTGTCGGTTTCCTCTGGCCTGCTGCTGCAGCCGGCCTGTTCAACATTCCATGGAACGCGAGATTCCTTCAGTGAAAAACCATATCAGCGTCCTGTTTGCGTGTCAATTCAATGATATAATACAATGCCCGAAACAATGAATATCCTGCCCGCGAGCTACACTCTTCATCGGGAAGGGCGCAAAACCTCAAGTCTGTGGGCCGTACCCTTCACAGAAAAATCTCCTGCCGCGCGCATCCGGCTGCAGACAGTCGTGTCAAGCGGCGATCTCCCCGATCACCATGTTCCCAAGGGCCTGGAAAGAACCTCCCGCTCGCGTCCGGCCTCATGGAAAAACGCCCCTCTCTTGACTGGCGTCAATTCCCGGGTATGAATAATGAGATAATCATAAAAAAGCCGGCGCGATTCTGACACGGCAATTATGACGTGTCGAGTTCTTCGACACAGAGCATGAAGGAGATAGAGATATGACGATGAACATGAGAAAAATCACAGAGAAGGTTTTCTGGCTGGGTGCTGTCGACTGGGACAGGAGGCTCTTCGATTCGCTCATTCCCCTTCCGGACGGGACGAGCTATAACGCTTACCTGGTCAGGGGGAGCGACAAGACGGCCCTCATCGACTCGGTCGATCCGGCCATGACAGGGCAGCTCATGGAGCAGCTCGAGGGTGTCGAGAGCATCGACTTTGTAGTGGCCCATCATGCCGAGCAGGATCACTCGGGGACGATCCCTGTCGTGCTGGAGAAATACCCCGGGGCCAAGGTCATCGCGACACCCAAGGGCAAGGAGCTGCTCATGATCCACCTGGGGATATCCCCGGAGAGGTTCATCGAGGTGGAGGACGGCCGGAGCATAAGCCTGGGCGACAAGAATCTCCAGTTCTTCCATACGCCCTGGGTTCACTGGCCCGAAACCATGGTGACCTGGCTCGCGGAAGACAGGATCCTCTTCTCCTGCGACTTCTTCGGCTCGCACATCGCCACCAACGAGCTCTACGTGACGGACAAGGGCCGTGTGTACGAGGCGGCCAAGAGATACTTCGCCGAGATCATGATGCCTTTCAGGAATGTCATCGAGAAGAACATCGCCAAGGTGAAGAAGCTCGATATCGGCCTGATCGCCCCGAGTCACGGCGCCGTATACGACGAGCCGGATTTCATCATCAGCGCGTATGAAGACTGGGTGTCTTCATCGCCGAAAAACATCGCGGTCATCCCGTACATAACCATGCACGGCAGCACCGCCCTGCTCGTGAATCACCTGGTAGCGGGCCTCACGGACAGAGGCGTGCGGGTCGAGCAGTTCAACCTGGCGGACACGGACATCGGGAAACTGGCCATGGCGCTGGTGGATGCGGCCACGATCGTGATCGGGGCCCCCACCGTGCTCACGGGGGCGCATCCGAGAGTCGCATATGCCGCGTTCCTGGCCAACGCGCTGCGCCCCAAGGCAAGGTTCGCATCGATCATCGGCTCGTACGGGTGGGGCACCAGGGTCGTCGAGCAGCTCTCGTCCATGATACCGAACCTCAAGGCCGAGATCATCCCCCCGGTGCTCTGCAAGGGCCTGCCCAGAGAGGCAGATCTGGATGCCGTCGACGCACTGGCGGGAGCCATCGCCGACAGGCATAAGGAGGCGGGCATTCTCTAGCCGCACCCGTTTCGCCGGGCCCTTCTCCGGTCCCGAACGAAACGACCTGGGCCTGCCGTGGCGAACGAGGTTGCCCTGCTGAGGGGGCCTCGTTCGCAGTGCCTTGGAATGATATGGGCGTCATGCGTCCCCCGGCGCCGAAAGGGGCGAGGGTTCATCGCCCGTTGCGCCGCTGTCCCGCCAAACCGGCAGGAAGACGGTGAAGACAGAGCCCTTTCCCGGCTTGCTCCAGACAGAGACGGCGCCCTCGTGGTCCTTGACGATGCCGTGTACAACAGACAGCCCCATGCCCGCTCCTTCCCCTTGCTTTTTGGTGGTGAAGAAGGGCTCGAATATCCGGCGCTTGGTCTGCTCGTCCATACCCACCCCGGTGTCCCTGACCATGATCTTCACATATCGGCCTGCTTTCAGCTCAGGCGATACCACGTTCGCCTTCTCCTCGTTCAATCGCTCCTGTGCCGTCTCGATAAACAGATTCCCTCCGTTCTCCCTCATTGCATGACCCGCATTGCTGCCCAGATTGACCATCACCTGCTTGATCCGGGTGGGGTCGGCCAGCACCCGGGCATTCCCTGCGGAGAGCTGCAGGCGAATGTCGATGGTCGAAGGAAGCGCAGACCTCAAGAAATCCACCGACTCCTTCACCACGTTCTCGATGGCGACCGGCTTCTTCTCCTGCAGGCTCCTGCGGCTGAATGTCACGATCTGGCTCACCACATCCGAGCCCATCCTGGCCGCCTGCCCGATCTCCTCGAGCAGCTCCCGCACCGGATGGTCTTCCTCGATATCCATGAGCGCAACCTCGGTATTGATCACGATGGGGGTCAGGATGTTTTTCAGGTCGTGTGCAATGCCCCCTGCGAGCGTTCCGATGGCCTCGAGCTTCTGATTCTGCGCGAGCTGATTTTGCATCCTCAGCTCGGCGGTGACGTCCCGCACGGCGGAGACATAGTTCATGATCCTGCCTTCCTGATCGTGCACCGGAGCGACTGTCAGGCTGATGTCGATGACCTCACCGGACTTCCTTTTCCTCTTCTGCACGCCGCTCCACTGTTTGCCGTGCCTGGAGATGTACTCGCTTATATCCCCGTAGTCGTTTCCGTGGAAATATTCGGCGAGGTCAGAGATCCCCTTTCCCATCAGCTCTTCCCTGCCGTAGCCGGTCAATGCCTCGAATGCGGGGTTTGCATACACAATGACCCAATCCGGGTTGTGTATCACGATGCCCTCTCCCGACTGCTCGATGGCCGTGGCAAGCCTTTTCATGTCCTGGTCGATCCTTCTGCGCTCGCTCACATCGATGCCGATGCCGATCTGAGACCCGTCGGAAAGCCGCACATAAGACCAGGAGCTACATACTCGAGTGCCGGATCGTGTCGTCATCGTCAGGTCCTTCCATCCGGGCTCGGCCTCTATCATGTACTCCCGGACCTCTCTTCGGTACCCAGAATCGGGGTAGACGGCGGCCATGAGATCCATGGTCTGCATCTCCTCCTTCGACCAGCCGAGAACCTTTTCCAGTTCACGGTTGACGAGGTATATCTTTCCTGCGGGATCGTAAAACATCAGCATCACCGGGATGCTGTCGATGATGGTCTGCAGCACCTCGCGCTGCTTATCGAGCCTGTCCACCGTCTCGATGAGATCCCCGGTGCGCTCCTTCACCCTCTGCTCCAACTCTTCATTGAGCTTCCGTATTCTTTTCTCGGCCTCTTTTCGCTCGGTGATGTCTCTGAATACGACCGATGACCTGATGTGATCCTCCTGGTCCGATATAACGGAGCTCGAGATATCGGCCGGGAACGTGGTGCCGTCCTTGCGCCTGAAGATCAGCTCCGCCCTTGCCTTGCCTTTGCGCCGCCGTTCCTCCAACGCGAGTCGGAGTCTCGGGTCAGAGGTGTCGACCACTCCGTCTCTGCCTGCTTGGACGATCTCTTCTTCGGTCATCTGGAGAATCCGGCACGCAGCGGGGTTGGCTGCGGTAATCCTGCCGTCGGGCATGGTGAGCAGGATGCCGTCGATGCTGCTCTCGAACAGAGAACGGTACTTCTCCTCGCTCTCGCGCAGCGCCCTCTGCGCCCGCCTCTGTTCGGTTATATCCTGGACCAGGGCGATACTGCCGGTAATGGAGCCGTCGGAAGTCCTTATGGGCGCCGAGGAAACGAGCTGGGTGCCGCGCGTTCCGTCGGAGCGCTCAAAATCGACTGCCAGAGTTTTGCAAATTTCTCCCCGAAGCGAGCGGGCAACGGGCATGTCTTCGGCAGCGATACGCTCTCCCGTGTCTGACCACCACGCCTTATCCGATGAGAACTCCTCGATGTTTTTCGCATAATGCGCTCTGCCGATCCAGATGCCTTTTGCGATATCGTTCATGAAAATTATTTTTCCCGTGTTGTCAGTGATACACAAACCCACGGGCAGAGAGTCTATGATGGCCTGAAGACGGCCCCGCTGCTCGTCGGTATCCTGAAGAAGCCGGGCGCGCTCCTCTTCGGCGCGTCTGCGTTCGGTGATATCCTGGAATATGGTTCCGATCCTCCGGCTGTCGGGGCCTCCTATCTTGAAGAGAAAAAAGCTGTACCACTTCTTGTCCGGCTCCAGAAAATGCTCCATCCGCACATTCCTGCCAGTCAGGGCAACCTGTCCCGCGACGTCGAGCAAATATACCCTGCCTTCGGAGAAGACATCGCGGAAATATCTGCCGGTCACGTCCTGTCCCAGCATATTGGCAGCGGCATCGTTCGTCTCGGCAAAATACGCGTCTACGGGCCGGCCGTTTTCATCGAAGACGACATCAGCGAGAACAAAGCCCTCGTCTATCGAGTCGAAGAGGGTCCTGTACTTCTTCTCACTCTCCTTCAGCGCTTCTTCGGCCCGCCTGCGGGCGGTGATCTCTTCTACGACAATGCTGACTCCTATCACCCGTCCGCGATTATCCTTGAGAGGAAAACAGTGCTGATTCCAGTAGCGTGTTATCCCGGGCTGGGAGGCGACGGAACCTGATATGAAAATATCGAGCACGGGCTGCCCGGTATGGAGCACCCTGCGCATGACAGATTCGATCTCACCAGCGAGATCGGGTATGATATCCCGCACTCTCCTGCCGATGTGATCTTGTGCAGGTTTCCCGTTCAGGTCTGCGAGGGTGCGGTTGATCGTCACATAGCGCATATCGGTGTCAAAGATGGCCAGGCCGATGGGTGAAGCGTTGAAGGCCTCGTGCATCAGGGTCATATACACCGATGCATTGTCGCTGTCCTCAAACGAGTCTTCCGTTGCCCGTCCGCACCTGGCGGCATGCCGCTCAAGCTCGGCAATCCGCTTTTGCGCTTCGGCCAGCGCGTTTTCCAAGTGCGCTTTTGTCTTCATGGGGTTGTCCATGACGCCGCTTCCTCGGCACACGAGTAACGGAGGGCGTTGGTCAGATGAAAAGTATGCGCCTGCCTGCGGTGTTCACCCTGCTGCATATCAGTATGGATGAAACGAGAAGGAGAAGGATCTCTGTCCGGTGAGGAAAATATCAGCCCTTGAGAGAAAGGGCTGCACGCGCCGGAAAATCTCTGTTCCATGTACGGGTATGTTCGCTTCGCATTATCGTTGTTGTTCGACTGTTTGACCGAAGGTGCGATGCTTTGTAAAATGGTGTGAGCTTCCCTCGGGAGAAAGGGATAGTCAGGGCCCGGGGGTCTCCTCTCGAGAGCCGCCGGGATTTCGCATTGATCCCGGGCCGTTTTTTTTGGTACAGAAATCCCATGCACATGGACAATCTTCGCGCACCCGAGGAGTACATCGTGAAAGAGCACACCCAGAACCTCCGGCCGGTCACGGCATATTTCTACCAGACCTGCGATTCTTTCCCTTCCCGGCCCGCCCAGCGGTACAACGCAGAGCTGTACCACGGCGACAACAACGGCCGCTTCACCTACACCGAGATGCGCTCCCGCGTCGAGGACATCGCGTGCGGCCTGTTGAGCATGGGGCTGAGCAGACAGGAGCGTATCGGGCTCATGTCCCGGCCGAGCCCCTACTGGACCCAGGCCGACATAGCGATCGCGAGCTGCGCCGCGGTGAGTGTGACCATCTATCCCACGCTCTCCTTCGGCGAGGTGGCTCATATCCTCTCCGATTCGGACTGCCGCTACCTGTTCGTGGATTCATCGGAGAATCTGGAAAGGATCCTGCCGCGGATGGGGGAGCTCCCCGCCCTGAAGCGGATCATCGTGATGGACTTCGGCTATCGAACTCGCGACGAGCGCACCATCGGGCTGTGGGACCTCATGGAACAGGGCAGGCAGTGGAAAAAGAGCAACCGGCCGGCATTCGAAGAGAGAAGGGACGGCGTTGCGCTGAAAGACTGGTACACGATCCTCTACACCTCGGGCACCACGGGCAGGGGCAAGGGCGTGGTGCTCACCCACTGGTGTGTGTCTTCGCGGCTGGAAGGGGTACGAGAGTTCTTCTCCCGCCACGGCATGGCGATCGACGAGAACGACGTCACTCTGTGCTACCTGCCCCTGTCGCACATCTTCGAGCGGGGCTCCTGCGAACTGCTCGCCATCAGCCAGGGGGCCTGTATCGCCTATGCGGACAAGCCCGCCACCCTGCTGGACGACATGCAGAAGTACAATCCCACCTGGATCAACTGCGTGCCCCGCCTGTATGAGAAGATTTATGTCTCCTTCCAGAAGAAGATGGCGGAGAACCCGGTGAAAAAGGCCCTCTTCGACCTGGCCTTCCACGTGGGCAGAAAGGCGCTGGACTACCGGAGAGATCATCGGGGCTGCTACAATATGTCTCCGGGCTATGATCTTGAAGGGCGGCTCCCCCCTATGCTCAAGCTTCAGTACAGGCTGGCGGACAGGCTGTTCGCCCAGGTCCGGGCCCTCTTCGGCAGCCGCTTCCGCTTCGCTTTCTCCGCCAGCGCGGGCATTTCGCCCGATCTGCTCCTGTTCTACTACACCCTGGGTCTCGCTGTGGTCGAGGGGTACGGCTCCACAGAAAGTGCGAGCGCCTGTATCCTCAACCCCATCACGGCGTGCAAGCCGGGTTATATGGGGATCGAGGCCAACGGCTCGCTCGCCCGGGTGGCCGGAGACGGCGAGCTCGAGATATCGGGCGCCGGCGTGTTCCAGGGCTATCTCAATCTCGAAGACGAAACGCGGGACTCGTTCACCGAAGACGGGTGGTTCAAGACAGGCGATGTAGTGGAGAAGGACGACTACGGTTACTACCGCATCCTCGACCGGAAGAAGGCCATCATCTGCACCGCGGTGGGCAAGAACGTCGCTCCTGCCAAGCTGGAGAGTCTCTTTGCCCTATCGCACGCCGTCGAGCAGGTTTTTTTCATCGGCGACGAGCGCAACTACATCTCGGCGCTCATTGTCCCGAACTTCGGCTATTTCATTGATTTCTTCGAGCAGGAGCGTATCCCCTATAACAAGGGGGCGCTGAAGCACTCCGAGATCGGAGGCATGCGCGTCTGCACCGAGGTGGGGGAGGATTTCGTGCAGCACCCGAGGCTCAGGGAGCTGATCGAGCGCGAAGTGGCCATGGTCAACAGGCAGCTCGAGGACTTCGAGCGCATCCGCAGGTTCACGATTTTGAGGCAGCGGTTCACTGAAGAAAACGGCCGGCTCACGCCGACACAGAAGATCAGGAAATCGGCGATTATCAAGGATTTCAAAGACGTTATCGAGGCCATGTACTGAGCGGGAGCGGCCTCGGGCAGGCTCTCGACAGAATACAGGGCAGGGGTGCGACCGGCAGGAGCGGGGCTTCCCGGGGAACACCGCCCCCCGGAGGTGTGCACGTCATGGCGCCCGAGTATGAGAGTCAGATCGGCGAGCTCGCCCGGATAATCTCCCGGGCCGGGAAAAACGTGTTCTTCACCGGTGCCGGCATTTCCACTGAAAGCGGCATTTCCGATTACCGCAGCTCGGGCGGAATATGGGAGCGCCACAGGCCCGTAAACTTCCAGGAGTTCATGTCGTCGCACGAGGCGCGCGTCGTCTACTGGCGGCAGAAGGTCGAGCTCTACCGGCAGCTTCAGTTCACCCGTCCGAACGCGGCCCATCTGGCCATAGCCAGGCTCTGCTCCCGGGGCCTGGTGGAAGCGGTGATCACCCAGAATATCGACGGGCTTCATCAGGCGTCGGGCGTGCCGGATGAGCAGGTGATCGAGCTCCACGGCAACAGCCTGCGGGTGCGGTGCATGAGCTGCGGAGAGGTTTCGCCCTTTCCCGATGCCGTCAGGCGGGTCGAGTCCGGGGACGAGGCGCCTCAGTGCAGATGCGGCGGGTTCCTCAAGCCCGACACCGTTTCCTTCGGGCAGGCCATGCCCGAGAAGGCGCTGGGCAGGGCGGTGGAGCTTTCCCGCTCGGCCGACTGTTTCATCGTGGTGGGATCGACGCTGGTAGTCCAGCCAGCCGCCCATCTGCCCCGCTATGCAAAGCAGGCCGGCGCCCGCCTCGCCATCGTCACTCTCTCGGAAACGCCGCTCGATCATCTGGCCGATGTGCGCATTTCATGCCGGGCGGGCGAGGTTCTTCAGGCGCTGGCGGATGCGATCGAATCAGGACAATAAGGCCGGCCTGAAGGGGGGACCCGCTTCGGGGCGACGGGAGATCAGGTCCCCATGATGTGCTCCAGCCTCCGGTTCACCCACTGGGCCTCGCGGTCGAAATCGTAGGTGCGGTGAAAGTGGAAGATCTTCTGGTAATATTCCACGACATTGAAACCTACGGAATACTGGAGCTTGCGCAGGCATACCGGACACAGGTGTATCGGCCGGGCGTCGCTCTCGGCAAGATGGTTCGATCCGTTCATGAGACAGTGGAAAAAGGTGCAGTGGGCGAGCGAGAACATGTGGGAGATCTCGTGGACGAGGACCTTGCAGCTTCTCATGCTCAGAAGACGCTCGCAGTCACGTCCGCGGGTGTAGCCGTAGAAGGCCGGATCGTATCGGGCAAAGCTGAAGACCCCGACACCGGTCTTGAGAGAGGCCTGCCCGAAGACAAAGTTCCAGTCCTCCTCGGGGTAGAGGTCCTCCATAGTCACGGCAAGCACGCAGAACGCGTCTTTGGGCATATTCTGCCTGAGATACACCAGCACGTCGAGCGATAAGACCTGGCGGTTGCGGGTGACCGGATTGATCCGGGTCGTGAAGCGGTTCGTGTTCACCTCGGCCCGGGGCAGGACGAAGACATCCATCATGAAGTACGCGGCAGCGCAGTCCCTGAGCATATCGAGCCGCGGGCCCGCATCTTCGGCGAACTCCCCGAGTGGGGCTAGATAGATCCTGTTTTTCCTGCCCCCGGGCCTGCGGGGGTTTGATCCGGCGAACTCCTGAAAGCCCTGCCCCGGTTCCTGGTGGACGCTCAGCCAGTCTCCGGGATGCGGCGTAGGGATAGGCTCGAAATCATCCCCGGGGGTGAGCGCGCGCCTGAGAAACAGGGACAGCCCTTTGGTGTCTCCTATGGCTTGTGCGATTTCCCTGTGGTCCGGCATGCGGAAGGCCATATAATGTCTATATGCCACATATCCGCAGACACACAAGCCGGAAAAAAGCTCATCGCGTACATTCCTCGCTGGAGAACATCCGTCCCTGATAAAGCGGCTCCGTTGTCTCATGATGCAGAACCTTGCCAAGGGAAACAGGGCCATGGGCTGCGCTGCCGGGATGGACCGCCGGTTATGTGATGTGCAGCAGTCATTCGGTTGTGGATGGAGAGTGCGTTCTCATGCTAGGGTAGCATGCTCAATCGAAGTGAGAAGAAAGGGATCAGCCCATGGAAGACTATATGGTGAAGGCGATTACCGAGAGCAAGGACATCATAGCGGTGGCATGCGTCACGACCAATCTGGTCAACGACGCGCGTGGCAGACACGGCACGTATCCCACCGCCACGGCGGCCCTCGGCCGAGCGCTGACCGGTGCAGAGCTCATGGCGTCGCTGCTGGACCCTGATCAGCGGGTGGCGCTGAAGTTTCAGGGCGACGGCCCTTTGAAGAAGATCCTGGTCGAGGCGGACGGGACCGGTGCGGCACGAGGATATGTTGGCGTTCCCGAGGTGAATCTTCCCCCGAAAAACGGCAAGATAGACGTCTCCGGAGCCCTGGGATCACACGGCTACCTTACCGTGTCCAAGGACTTGAGGGTCAAGGACGTGTATACCGGGGTCGTGCGTCTGCACTCCGGTGAGATCGCCTCGGACATCGCATACTACTTTTCCGAGTCCGAGCAGATTCCCTCGGCGGTCGGGCTGGGAGTCTTCGTGGAGCGGGACGGTGAGGTCTCCGCTGCGGGAGGCTTTCTGGTTCAGTCGCTGCCGCCGTCCGATGACGAGAGGATCGACGCCATCGTGAGCCGGATCGAGCACATGGACAGCGTCACTGCGCAGCTGAGGGACGGCAGGTTGCCCGAGGATATTCTGGAGCTCATCCTCCAGGGCATTCCGCACTACATTATCGAGAAGCGGCAGCTCGCCTTCAGGTGCTCGTGCAGCAGAGAACGGACTGAGCAGGCCGTCATCGCCCTGGGCGCGGAGGAGATCAGGAATATTATCTCGGATCGAGAAAGCGTGGACATCTCCTGCCAGCTCTGCGGGGCCGTTCACACCTTCTCCAGAGAAGAGCTCAAGCGCCTCATCGAAGAGCAGCACTGACCCCTCCTTCGCCGAAGATGTTTCAGTCGGGTCATCCTTCGAAGAGGAGTCCTCTTCCGCGACACACGGAAGGGCGGGCTCTTCCCCTCTCGAAAGACAGGGGCGGGTCCGACGCCCGCCGGATAGGATGGGCTCCCCTTTTGCTTCGATGCTCCCTCCAAAAATCTTGACAAATGACCCGGCTTGCGAAAATACAGGGGGTGCAGCTCCTGCAGGCCGCGCCCCTGACAGGGACAAAGATGCGGGCATGCAGCAACAGATGATTTCGAGGAGAAGATCATATGGGAAAGGGCGACCGCCGGTCCAAACGGGGTAAGATCTGGAGAGGCACCACGGGCAAGACCCGGCCGAAGTCGAGAAGGAAAAAAGAGGCGAAAGCCGCTTCCTGAGGGCTATGCAGGCATGCGTGCCTGAGGCCTGGAGATCTATGCGCTGATCAGCGCGATGGCCAGCACGCAGAGAGCGACCCCCCGCCACTGTGAGGCGCTCACCTTCTCTTTGAGGATGAGGCACGAGAGCACCACGGTAATGGCCGGGTACATGGAGGAGAGCACCGCCGCCACATCGAGCCGGGTGAACTGCCTGGCGAGCATGTAGAACGCGTTTCCCCCGGCGTCGAACACTCCGGCCAGGAGGGCTATCGGGCTGGCCGTCAGAGACGGGATCTGTTCGCGCCTGGACACGATGATAACGGCGGCGAGCGCCAGCGCAGCGGTCTTGGAGCACACCAGAGGTCCAAACACCAGCCCCTGCTCGACCTGAGCGATGAGAATGAAGAATAGCCCGAAGCCGGTCCCGGCAAGGACCGCGTTCATGAGCCCGCCCCTGTCCGAAGGGACAAACCCTCCGTCAGGGCGCGATACCAGCCAGATGCCCGCAATGGCGACCGCGAACCCTGCCAGCTTCAGAACGCCGGGCGCCCCGATGAAGAAGATGCTGAATGCGACGGGGAGGCCCGCGCCGATCACGCCTGCAGCGGGAGCCACCGTGGCAGCGCTTCCCGTGGAAAGGCCCCGGTAGAGCGAAACGGTCCCCATGGCCCCGGCAAGCCCTGCGGCCAGTGCCCATGCGATATTTTTCGTGGAAGGGACAGGTTCGCCGGCTGTCAGTGCGATCAGGGCAAGGATTACGATGCCGGGGATGGCCGTGAGAAAGAGAACCCTGAACTGGTTCTGCGACCGCGTGGCGAAGCCCCCGCTGAAGTCCCCTGAGCCCCACGATGCGGTGGACGCGAGGGCAAGGATGATGCCGAGCACGCTCGATGATATCATTGCCGTCTTTCCTTCGGTGCGATTACGCTGATTTTTTACTGATTGCCCGTATTTAGCACAGAAGTCCGGGAAAAAGAAGCGCCGGTGGTTTTCTCCTGTGCGGGACGCCCTCATGAAGATCGCTCGTACAGACTGGA
>Ga0116147_1003416_pt1 | contig 15053 bp, 14 predicted proteins | sample AD_JPNHG3_MetaG_FD_89749 | JGI IMG/M metagenome (GOLD analysis project Ga0116147, IMG submission 89749) | Active sludge microbial communities of municipal wastewater-treating anaerobic digesters from Japan - AD_JPNHG3_MetaG | ecosystem: Engineered > Bioreactor > Anaerobic > Digestate | place...
CACACCCCGCCTATCGGCTTTGTCGTTGAAATCAGTTGTATAGCCATGTTACACCACCTCCGCTCTCAGCCCGAACAGCCCTCTAAACCAGGACACAACGGCCTTGATGATGGCCTTCAAACCCGTGGGCTTCTCCGGCGCTCTGCCGTCCGGGACAAAGCAGCTCGCCTCGTCGCTGTACCCGCTTTCATTGCCGCTGGTGTCGTATGCGGTCAGGGCGAAATAGTAGGTAGCCCCATGCTGCGGGGTGATCTCCATGACGTGCCCGGTCACGTTCCCCACGTCTATGGGCTCGCCGTACTGGCCCGATACCTTCCCAACATAGAGCCGATACCCTGCCAGGTCTTCCTCTGTGTTGGCGTTCCAGGTGACTTGGATCTGCGCTGCAAAAAGACAGCCTGAAACTACCATTATTCCTATTGCTATCATGATTGTTTTAAAAGTCTTCATACCCGTCCTCCAAAGCTTTTATATACATAAAAAGAAGGTATGCATCCTCTTTGGAAAAACATACGCTTTCATCCTTATACTCAGCCTCAATCCTTGGCTTTATCGGTTTCTGTGGAATCTGCGTTGTCGCACATCCCACTAAAGTGAGCATTGAAAGCCCCAACAGGATCTTTTTTAGCATCATCCACCGCCTGTTGTGTTTCCTGGTGGCGCTTATCTCTACGCCATCTTTTTAGCTCATTTATGATAACCTCAAGAATGTAAAGAAGGGATGAGATAGCACCACCATCCAAAGCCATTATGCGTCCTTTTTTGCCCTAAAAAACTCTCTGATCTTGGAAACGAATGCCAGGATAGCTGCCAAGCCGGTGAGGATAAGTCCAACTGCTTCAACCATAGCTTCCTGTTCAGTTGCTTCCATCTGATACCCAAAAAACCCAAGAACAAGCGCAATAATACAGAGTATTGATGCTCCTACCCTTCCCCAAATTGCTGATGCTTTAAAAGAATCCATTTTACTCCTCCTTTTATTTCTTACTTATTAATGCCCTAAGACCCCAGCCACCACCAACACCTGCAAGTGCACCTATTGTTGTTACTGCTGTTCTCATGCATGTGCCATTCAGTCCTTGTGAAATAGCTATGATTTCCAGCAAAGTTACTAACAAGATAGCAATAAGAATGATGTGTAAAATTTTAAGCTCAAACATCTTCATTAAGAGAGTCCTCCCTGTAGAGTAGTGTAAAAGCAGTGATGAGGGAATGAGCAATCTTAATAAGGTCTTTTTGATACTCCTTTGATAATTCTCCTTTCTGAAAAGTTTTTCTTATGTGCTCTAAGCTAAGAACAGCATTCCCTAGAATATCTTCAATTTGTTTTCTTTCTTTTGATGAAAGATCGCCCATCGTTTTCAATCCCCGTGTAAATGATGGCATCAGCCCATTTAGTTGTAAATTGCAATTATTTTATTTTCGTTTTTATCAAGGCTTAATCCAAAGAATACCATATTTTTCTTTGTTGTGGTTTTCTGTAGAAAAATGAAACCAAGAAACATCAAGCTCGACTGCTGTAATGTATTTGAAAGCTTCCTCTGTAGGGTTCTTGCGGATATCCTCTCGAACTTCTTCAGCGGAGATGTTCCTAAAGATGCAATCAAAAGCTCTTCCGAACTTATGCTGTGAGAATTCAGCTCCTACCGGGCAGTTACCTGGTCGCCATCCTCGATACTGATTGATGCCTCCAAAATGGTAATCATTGATGTAAAGACCTGGATGTTTATGCCCTTCCTCATAACGTTTACGAAGCATTAGTAGCGTCCACAATGCTCTATCATCGAAAAGGCGAAGAATCTTGTCATTGCTGAACTTTTTAGCAATTACTATAGGCACAAGCTCCTGTTTTACAAAGTGATCATAAATATCCATTTTAGACTCCTTCAAAGTAGAACTCATTGTCTTCATTTTCATATGCTTCTACCTCATAGCTAATGCTTCTATAAGCTTTCCAATGAGGCATACCTTTAAGACGGTTTTTAAAATACTCAAAAACATACTTTAGATAAAACTTGATCATACCTTCTTTTTCAATCTGTGCACAGTGGATAAGTTCATGGCGCATAAGTTTTTTAGAAACTTGATCTCCTTGCATAGCGAAAAGTATGTAGGGATAGAGAGTTATGGCGTCAACTCCAAGTCTCCTGGGAAGCCAAGCATCGAAAATGGGATTACAGTTCATTTTACTTCCTCAGCATTGATTGTGGGTTTTCCTATCTGCTCAAGCTGGGCCTTTAAGACATTTATTTGTTGTTGAAGATTTTCCTTTTCCTCCGAAAGCTTGATAATATGATCCGCAAATATGTTAAGGTTGATTTGAGCAGTCTCAAGCTCAATTATATTTTTCCCAAGTCTATTGGCTATGGAATCAGTATCAGGTCCTTGAGCCATTTGGGGCAGATACTTTTTCATTTTTTCTTCTTTGGTCATTTTTATTTCTCCTTTTAGGTTTTTATTTCTTGCTTTATGTTCGTCTCAGCATCAAGTTGTTTTATAGCTCCCCAAAGATGTGAAATAGCTGCTTTCCCTATTTCTGCGAGAATCTATCAATGTAATCGCTTGGGATCTCTCCCCTTTGAACCAATCTCTCTATCGCTATGGCTTTCATCTCCTCCGTGATCTTGGCCTGTATGATTAACTCCTCTGGTAAGGATGCGTGATTCTCTGGCCTACTGATAATGTGTCCTGTTTTCGGGTTATACTCATCCCCAGGGAATACCTCGTTGAGCTGCTCCCCGTAGACCTCATCCGTCAATTCATATTCTTTCATTCCCGCAGCAATCTTATCCTGATGAAGGTTCTCCCTCTCCGTCGCCACACACTGTATGATCCCAGCATCGTCGACCAGGATGAACAGCCTCGATATTTCCATCTTATCAAATATTTTTGTAATGTCTTCCATCCCTTATCTCCTACCCAATTGCTATATACCGATAGACGATATCGCTCTCATTGTATATGGAACCGACTGTAAAATATCCGTCTGACGAGGAACCTATCTCCGGAATGGTATTACTATGTACTGCCACGTTATACACAGACCACGCATAACTACCCATACCAGAAAATTTTGCTGCTAGATAGGCAACAGACCCGTGTGACCACGCTGTTGCGTATACTACAAAAACTGCCAGAGGGATAAATCCAATCCCGGTAATTTCCTGATTTTTTGAAGACCCTGTGCCAGTATAACTCCCGGCTTTAATCCTACATCCGTTAAACCCTCCTCCATCACCTATAATCTTACCACGCATATATATATTTTGTAGAGCCAAGCTTTCATTTACAATAACTCTTATTCTTGCACCATATGATTCCTCTAATGCGTAAAGATCAATCGAGTTATTTACATATGCGCGTATAGTACCATACCTCTTTGGGGTAGTGCCTAGCGTTAGTATTGCTGAGGGATCATCAGAAGTAATGCTTAGTGTAGCTCCAGTTGCAGGTGCTGACATGCTATGTTTGATGGAAGTACCTGTAATGTTAAGTTTTCCAGGGTTTGAATCATGTCCTATAATGGATATGTCTCCTCCCTGAGTAACTTCCAAACCTTCACTAGTTTGAACAATTATCTTTCCTGAGCTAGAAATTGTAAGTGTTCCAGAGGTTCCAACAAGCCTATCTAGGTAAATAGTCCCTGTTTTTATGACTCCACCGTTAATAAGTGTTGTATCAGTAGCATCTGCCCATCCTGCAACATCTTCAAAAGCTACGCTTTTTGAACCGCTTTCAATAACTCCCGAAGAACCTGTAACCCTTATTCCCTTATGGGTTATCTCAACCGTTCCGCTTTTATTGGTAAAAGCATTAGGATCAGAGAAAGGAGCATTGCTTTCTCTCCAGGCATTCAATTCATTCTGGGTACGGGTTACATCATCTATCCTAAGCTCATCAATAACACCGTTAAGGGGGTAAGTGGCTGTTCTTCTATTACCTACCTGCACCTTTGTCATGGGAACAAAGGTCATGGGAACAGTAGCAGTGTTAAAGGCATCATCAGCCATCAAGAGCCAAGATGATGTATCATAATCCCACGACAAGGCTACCGTGTGCCATTCGTTAGCCTGCCATGAGCTTATATCAAGCTGACACACCACCGTATCATTAGTTCCATCATCTACTCGTAAAAATAATGTGTCAGTATTGTAATCAACATATACTCTTACCCTATAAGTTATGTTACCAGGATCAAAATTAATTAAATAACTGTAGGTAGTAAGATCAACCACAGCTTGATTTAATTTGACCTTCATAAAAACTGTGCCTTGCTTTGTAAATGTATGGTCATACTCCAAATTGCTGTTGCTTGCTCTTGAGCCGTTGACAAAGGAAGTTGCGAAAGGCTTTTCTTCAAGCTGAGGATAGGCGGCATAAAGCTTTTTGCCATCTAAAGCACCAGAGCAAAGGTTTACTCCTATGCCTGTAGCATCAGCCGGAACAGTAGTTGTCCATGTAAATCGTTGCCATTTGGGGGTTAGAGTAATCTTTACAGGATCATGGTTAACATAGTCAAAGATACCACCTGCTCTTCTTGTATAAAACCTTGGATTTGAAAGGGTTATCTCTTCATCAGCTTTTAGGTAGATTGAAAAGGTAAGCGTCTGGCCTTGAAGTAATGTATATGGACTATAATCATAAAGATAAGATGCAGAACTTGTTCCAATACCCCACCAAACAGCGCCATAGTCGGGATCATTAAAAGTTCCCTGACTTGCCCAATAAGTAGTAGCTCCTGTGCTCCAATGACTCCAGGCCGTCCAATTCTGGGCGGCATTACCTTGTGTGGCTATTAAGTTTACAGTAGCTTCATCAACTCCAACGCCACCCCCAAAGTATCCGTCGGGCCTTAAGGTGGCTCCATCATTTATTGGCTCTAGGCCAGAGGTAGCGTTAAGAGAACCATCGAAATGTAGAAGCATCTTTACATGAGGATCTACAGCACTTTGCCAATTTCCTATATTAAGTCTATCAGCAGTAATTTCACCTGCTCCTATGTGTTCAGCAAGGATTGTCCCAGCTTGTATAAGCCCTCCATGTATAATCTTTCCAGACTGAGCTACAAAGACTTCATCTTTTTCACTATCATAAATAGCCATCATCCACTTGTTGGTATCTATAGTAGGTTTATCATTTGAGTGCTGGAACGTTGTTGGAGTGTTTTTGTCCCACCATATATACTTGTCTGTAGTGTTTCCAGTTACAATAGTATATTCGTTGCTTCCATATGTAAGCACTCCCTCAGTCCACTCAACTCTTGAGTTTGTAGACCAAACAATGCCTTTTGTCATTGGTACATCAAGAGCATAATCTTTAAGACTTAGTGATTTGGGTCGTGCGCTATATGTTGCTCCTACGCTACCAGAACCAAAAGCATCCATTGCATATACACGGATATAGTAATCAACTTCAGAGTTGAGACCCAAAATTGTTAAAATTGTATTTTTAATGTTATTGTATTGTTTAACTGGTGGATTTTCTGTGTCGCAAACCACGACATAGGAAATTGCATCTGAATTACTATACCATGCAATTTCTAGACCATTAAGCACTGGCGTAATACTAGAAATGGTTACGGCACTAGGTTGAGGTTTTCCTACATTAAAGTATTTTACAGCACTTTGTCCTAGAGTATCATAAACAGTTAGCTTAAAATATCTTTGTCTTCTTGGTATAACAGCATCATCACTTTTATTCATTTCAAAAGTGTATCTGTACTGATTCTCAGCTATATTGTTAACTGTTCTTATTAAATTTTGGTAACTACTATCACTATAAACTTGAAGAGTTTGTCTATCTATACGAGTATTAGAATCTATTGACCATCTCATTATGAAATCACCAGAGGTGGTTACAATAGTTTCATCTATGGTTATTTCTATACCTGTATATGAATCACTTATAGAATCTGCGTTTGCAGAGTATTGTTTTGAGGTATCTCTAGCCTTTAGGTAGTATGTTCTGCCTGCTGCGACAGGGCTATAGTTCACAACCAAAGAACGTGTTCTTGTTACAAGATTAATGCTGCTACCAAAGTTTGTATCAGTCCTGATTTCATAAAAGTCTAGATCAGGATCAGGAATAGCGTTTATGATAAACTTGATAGCAGTTTTTCCAAAAACAGTATTTATATGATCGAAGGTTGCATCACTTGGAGGGCCATTCTTTCCTATTACTGTGTGAGTTACAATCTTACTCCACTGTCCCTGGCGGTTGTCAGTATAAACATATCGAAAACGAAGATCATAGGTTTCACCATCTTCAATATCTGTAATACTTACCTCTGTAGCGTTATCAGGGATGAGTGGAAGCGTTCTCCAAAATGCTCCACCGTTGACACGATACTGTCCCTCAATATGTTGAATCTTATGGAGGTCTCTGTTGCTGACATACTCGAAAGTAACAAGTATTCTAGATGCTAAGCTACCATCAGGCTGTCGAAGTAAAACGTTTGCATCTGATTGTACAGATTTTATGATCGGTACGTATGTTCCAAGCGGGCTTGAGATATGAGTGTTAAACTCTGGGATTGTGCCTGTATCAGAATTGTAAATAGCAGGCGAATAATCAACAAGCTCCAGTGTAGCCGAAAGATCCGGCCCAGGCTTTATGGATTTTACTAAGCATTTAACGCTATCTTCATTAACAACCCCGAAAGTGCAGAGATCACCAACCTGTGGACCTGTAGAGGTTAATACAGGAGTGGTAAAATTAAGATCAGTTACATTACTCGCTAAGAATGTTTGTAATTCAATGATATCTGGTCCTACTCCTGGGGTGTTAGTAAGATAAAGTCTCCAGTATCTATGAGCACCTTTCTCTGACCAGCGACAAAGATTCCAGCCTTTAGCAGAAGGAGAAAAGTTACTGTAAGCAATATACCAGTCAGTTCCATTGTCTGAAAACTCAACATTAAACACTCCGTTGTAGCCAGCCGATTGTAAGTACAAATAAAACGATCCATATGCTTTTGGTACATCAGAAGTTATTAATAGGTATGCGCCAGCTTTTGAGGTATTTGTGTTAAAGCCAACTGTTGAAAGGTTATTATCAACACATTGAACGGCGCTAAAGTTTCCTAAGCCATTATGCGAAAGCATGGAAGAAGTCGGATCTTCCTGCATCCCGGAGTAATCAGTAACCTCATAAACTCGGATAGAACCATGTGCTAAGCGAACTCGAAGAACATGAGTTTTTCCTTCACTAAAGGTTACAAAGTCGTTAAGAATGACTCCTGTTGTGTAAGAACCAGACGTTTTTAAAGCCTTTATCCTACCACTTCCAAGCCCCCATTTGGTAATATCGTGATTAACTCTAACAAGATCCCCTCTAGTACATCGAAGGTTTTCAACATCTGTCGTTATGGAATAAGTCTCGGGACGGAGCCTAAGCTGGGCAAGATGGTATCTTCCATGTTTCCATGCAAGTGATGGATGTGTGATTCCTGGAAGCTGAAGTTCTTCAAAGATAGTTGCATTTGCTTCTGTATATCCATCATCATAAACTATACGCTCATCAGTCAACCAATCCTTATTTTGATTAGGGAAGGTTACTCTAAAAGCGTGCGGAAGGTTTATAAATTTCTTGGTAGCGCTAAAATCTCGTGAATTGTCAGGCGTAAAAATTTGAGCAACTGTGGAACGTTCTTTATCTATGATAATTGAGATTTGTCCATCTTTATGTGTCATGGATGCTCTGCCAGCGGCAGCTATTAAGTTCGCAGTATCATAAACACTCTTTCTTCCATCAAGGTACATATTAAAGGTGAAACCATTATCTCTACAATATTCATGCCATTCTTGAATCTCTTCAAGATTGAGTCTACTATCAGCTATAGCTTTTTTATTAAAAGGCCCTTGAAAAATTGCTCTAAAGAGATCTGCTGGATTATTAGTTGGTACAGGTTCTGTTGTCCACTCTTTTGTTGTAGCATTCCAGGACTTGAAAAGAGATGTTGCTATACAGTTAAAGTTTGAGATAACCCCATTTAAATTATCTGATGCCTTTATACGCATCTCGAAAAATGAAAGACCAGCTTTTTGAACAGGCTTTACGTTTCTTATTGTACGAAGAGCTGTCCAAGTGATTTTATCTAAAATCCTTTCATTATTAGTATCTTCTGAGATTCGTGCTACAGAAACTTCATATTGTCCCCTACTAGGCAGAGCTATGTAAAATGTGCTTCGTATTGCAGATGTTTCCTTTCCTCCCATAGTTCGTCTGTATGTTAAGGTGCCAGCATTTATATGTACAAACCATGATGGTGGATTAGTTGGTTCAGCACGGAGATTTGATGGGCTGACTGCTCGTAATTGACTATCTCTTAAATCTGTAATATTTGCAGCGGTAATAGCTGTATCTGTAGAAGCTAAGGAAATACCACAAATAGGAGCTACCCATTCTGGTAAGTTAGGGCATCTATTTTGGGCTCTGCCTGGTGATCTATGACCAAGATAGGTGCCTTCTGGATAAGATGTTGTGGTAACAATCTCACCAGAAGTTTTGTTTATGCCTATTCTTGTATATGAATAGCCGATACCAGTTGTTAAACCAGTACCTTCAGGATCATAATGAACAAATGATGGTCCAGGTTTTCTAACGTATATATTAGCTTCTGGTATATCCTGTGTCGCATTACCTCTAGACCAGGTACTAGTTCCTACTTTTCTATATTTAATCTCAAGCTCGACAGCAATCCCTGATTTAGATCCATCATCATGAATCTGTACTAAACCATTTAAAGCTGAAAGATCTAAACTTAAAGCATCTGCATCAACTCCCGTAGTTCGTATATGAGGGCCTGTAGAATGTTCAAGTAAGATGCTTAAAGTTTCTTCCTCAATATCATTGGTAAACCACTTAAAGTTGTCAGTTTCAGGATTAAACTCGGGATAAAACTCAAAATCAACTCTAGTTTCTTGATTATCTCCTTCAACGACATTATAACTGTTTATGTCAGTATCACCTATTTTTGGATCTTCCATATGTATTGGCCCATAGCCAAGACAAAAAAGCAGTCGTAGGTATTGGTCATTACCAACTATTTCTGTATATGGTTGTGCTCCATAAGGAGGAAAGATTTTATGGCGTCCTAAAAGAAGAGGTACTGGTTGCCAATGGTTAACTGTGTTTTTTGCAGCCTCAAGACCAAAGCTGTGGCTTGATTCTGAAGCAATGCTATTGTCTCGCTCTGGCTTTGGCGGGGGGCAGATTGCATTTACAAGCATCATTCCACCATACATATAAGCGGCGGAGAAAGCCATAGAACCATACTGAACAAAAGCAGCTGAGCCTAAAAGCGAACCTAAAGGTTGTGCAGTAAGATAGCCAATACCTGGAAATGCGCCTGCTCCCCAGGAAATGGCAATAACAGCCATTGTAAGGACAACTCGAAGAACGTCTTTTCCTCCACCGCGTCCTGTTGGAACAGCTAGAACTTTTATTTGATCTCCAGGGGCAGGATAGAAAGTTTCCCAGTCCTCCCTAGGAATAGGAACATCATTTACAAGAATGATAGCGTCTGTGCCAGGGTAAAAGGTTATTCCTGTGGAATCTATAGTATCAATAAGATTTTTTCCAGCTAGGCCGTAGCCGAATATGGGAACTTTCTCGAAAGGATGACGCTTTGCTTCAACATTTATACCTTTATCTATGACCATAGGAAGATTTTTTATCATCTTATACCCTCTTTATAACGATAGAAACCTAGTACTCTGTGACGCCATTGAGCACTTGTGTAATTTTCAATAGTTGTGTTAGATCCCTTAAAGACATGTATCATTTTTCTCTTTTCAATGACAACACCAATATGCATGGGAAAACCCAAAATGCGAAGCAAAATTATATCAAATGGCTGCTCTTTTCCTGAAGGAATAGCTTCCCACTTCATTTTTTGAAACTCAATAATAGCGGCTATTTCTTCACGGGTTTCTGAAGTAGAATAAGAATCGGTAAAAGAAGGAAGGATTATTCCTAACTCTTCTTTGTATATATGCCTAGCAAGGCCCCAACAATCAAAACCTTTTTCTGTTCGGCCCTTGTCTGCATATTTTAAGCCTACGTATTTAGAAAAGACCTGGGAACTGTGAAGGCACAAAAGAATCTCCTTGTACCGGTTCTGTCAGAAAATCTTCAATGGAAATATCACCAGTTATTGTAAGAGCATTGTAATCAACTGTTACAAGTTTAAAACCCTCAAACGCTATCTCAATTACATCAGGATTACTGGCAAGAACCAGTTTAACATTTATTACTGGACTGGAAGTCATTCTACGAATCGCATCAGTAAGATCACGACTCACGTTACCTATTGTTATTTTTGCTTTTGAGACAGATTCTGCTACATCATCAGGCAGGGTTATATCAAAAGGATAGTAAACATAAAGATTTCCTCCACTGGTTATATCTCTTCCACCAGAGCAAACACGAATATCATCTGGAAGTGTTGGGTGTGAAATCTCTATAAGAAGAATAAAAACTTCTTCTGTTTGCTGTGAGAAAATAGCTTCTCGAAAGGTAACTGAACCTGTTCTCATGGTAAAATCTCCACTGTTAAGTTAACACTAAAGAATCCGCCTCCTATGGGAGTAATTTTAACAGGAGGGACAATGTTAAACTGAATAGGAGTTCCGTGAATAGGATGAGTCCAGTCTACAGGAAGTGCTCCTTCCGCAAGATCTACTTTGTAGAAAGTAGTAAAGTAGTCGAGTTCGGCTTTGGTAAAAATAAAAGGAAAAGTAGCTTTGCTGACATTAGCTTGAGTTCGTCTACGTACTTTAGGTGGACCTTTATCCATCTCTGTACGAAGAAGATTATCAGCAAAAGTTTCCTCATAACCACTTTCAATTGGTTCATCTGGAAGCGTAGAGGGCCAGTCAGGCATGTTACCTCCCTATCATAGCAGGTGTAAGACCATAAACATTACCAAGGACAGCCTTACCCTTTCCTGTCGCTAAAGACTGAGCTATTATGTTTTCAATAAATATGTCAATTCTTTCGCCTCCGTTATTGTTTGGAGAGCGTTTTACCTGAGTTCCTGGAGGAGCATTATGAATATGTACCTCGACTTTGCCAGAATCTTGGCCTAGAGGAGAAACTTTTTCAGGTCCCTTTTCACCAAGCTCATAAGCTTTTCCAGAGTAAAGTCCTATTCCGTAGACAGGCTCCTGGAGGATTCCACCATCTGCAAAACTAAGTTTAGGAAACCAGGAAGTTGCCATAAAAGCTTCTGCAATAGGCTTTGTTATGCTCATTCTTATAAGGATTCTGTTGAAGTCGCTAAGGATAGAAACAGCCATATCACGGAAGCTAATTTTTCCTGTTTCAGCCATCTTAACGATAGCATCCTCGATAGAAGTAAAAACATTTACAACAGCATCTTTGAAGGCTTCAAAAGTATTATACCTAGTGATTTCATCAAAAGCTGCTGCTGTTGCTTGTTTCCAGTTTCCAGTGCTTCTTGCGGTATCATTAATCGTGTTCTTGAAGTCGTTTAAGGCTTTTTGACCTTCTTTTGTTACTGGAGAAATATCAGATATTTTCTTTTTAAAGTCTTCAAATAATCTTTGAGCCTCAATATTATATTCTTTAGTCCCTTCACCATAAAGACGCTTCAATTTTTCAATGCTAGCTTCAAACTCTTCACTATATCTATTAATCTTAGCGATAGCGACATTGTCAAAAAGCCCATCTAAGTTTTCTTTAAGTTGTTCTGCTTTTTCTTGAAGATCAGCCATATGAAGACCTAAAGTCTCCATTAATATAAAATCTCCACTATCTGCGGCAATTAACCAAGCTTGTTGTATCTCTGCAAGTTGGTCATTTACATCGGCTAAGTTTTTTACGAGTTCCTTTTCAGCAGAATCATAAACCCTAAAGACGTTTTCAACATCACCACTTTTAGCGTAAGTTTGCAGATTTTTAAAAAGGCTTGTCTGTGCTTTATCCAACTCTTCAGCCATTTCTTTAGCTTCTGCAAGAGTATTAACAAAACGTAATCTGTCGTCTAACGCACCACTTTCTTTAAAAAGACGATTAGGATCAAAGACTTTGTTAAAAATGTCTACAATGCCCTCTAGCATGTTAGTGAAATTACCTAAAAAGTTTTCTTTGTAAGTATCAGCAAATTCTTTATCAACACCCCGAAGACCACTTCTGGAAGTCTCAAGAATGGACTTTGCTCTCATTGATTCAATTTCTAAAGACATCTTTTTTGCACTAACTTTAAGCATTGCCCATAAAGTCTTTAGTTTTTCTGAGCCACTTGCTGCATTCATAAATTGTTTTGAAAGTTCTTCATGAGCTTTTGCACTTAAAATTTCAGCATCAGTAAACTCTCTTATAGATTTTTTAGTTTTATCCATGTTGTCAGACATACCTTTAAATGCTGTTTGCATAAAAACAAAGCCAGAATATGCTGCAAGAATAGGAAGCGATATGGCTAAAAACCTTTTGGATAAGGTAAGAAGCCTAGGTAACAATGCTAAAAGAGTTTTATTTAATGACACAAAAGCTCCAGCAAGAAGCTTTGTTGCTCCAGTAGTTAAGGCTATGGCTTCATACATAAGAAAATACTTAACAACCTTTTTTGCGGTATCGCTGAAGTTATCGTAAACAGTTGCTAAAGCAGCAACACTTTTTATAATCTTTTCAAAAGCTGTAAGAACTAGGTCTAAAGCCTTTGCAAGAGTTTCCATAAGAACCGTCATTCTCATGAAGTCTTTATTATTCGCAAGATCCTTAAAGCCCTTGTTCCAGTCCATAGCATGTTGAGCAAACACACTCGCAAAAATATTACCTACACCTGCTTGCCTGCTTGCCTGCTGAACACTAACAGTAAGCACCCTACGAATGCTTTTCTCCCAAACAGCCATAGCTGCGCTAACATCAGTAGTCATGATAAGGTAGCGAATGTTTTTATAGTGTTCATGTACCTTATCAAGAATCTTTTCAAAAACTTCGGTGCTATTGGTCATTTTCTTTAAAGCATCAATTTCTTCATCCGAGATAATTCTGAAATTAAGCAAAGATCGCAAAAGAACATTGTTTGCTCTTTCAAAGCCAGTCATTAAGCCAGTTATTTCTGAACGAATCTGAGTTGCGGTGGAGCCTGTAGTTCTTGCGATAAGGATGGTGAAGTCAACGAAAGAAGCAAACTTCTCCATCATGTCACCACCAAGAACAACACCATGCTGATAAACTTCGTCTAGGGCTGTGCTAAGTTCTTGAATGGAAGAAACTGCGGTAATGCTAGCCTCAGCAAGGGCATCAACAGTTCCGGCAGAAGCTTTAAAAGCTCGCTGAAATTGTATCTGCCCTTGAGAGGCCATGACGGTGAACATAGCAAGTTTGGACTGAAGAGAAACAAGTTCACCGGAGTCTTTGATTGCTTGAACAATAGTCTCAGAGGTATGAGAAAGAAGGCTCTCGAAAGCATTCATTGCTCGATAAGCAACAGTAAATCCAATAGCGACTGCACCAAAACGTTGCCACCAAGCATCTAAGACACTGGAGTAGTCTCTAGCTGCTTTTACTCCTTGTCTTGTTTTTTCAGTGAAATCACCAAGGCCATTTGAAACTTTTTGCTGAGAAGCCGCGATCTTATTATTAGTATCAGCCATAGCTCCCATAGACATTTTATTAATGCTATTGTTGATCTCTTCTAGCGTATTGGCTATAGCTTTTAGGCTTGTATTAACTGCTTCAGCATTAGTTTCAAAGCGAAGTTCAAACTCGTTCATTTAAGCATCCTCATAGCTTTTGCAAGTTCCCTTTTATAAAAACCTTCTGTGTAATGCCCATGAACTTTTAACAAGCTTTCGAGTTCTTCCTTTCCAGCATCGTTAAACAGTAATGATAATGTTACCGTTTGCAATGCTCGTTGTCTTAAAGCTTCATTATAAAGAATCCTAAGTTTTGTTCTAGGAAACTTCATCGCCCTCTCAATGTCTATGTTTAAAACTGCCGCTACTGTTCCTGCTTCTTTAAGTTTCTCAATAGATGCTACTGAGAAACTTTTGGGAATAAATTTTCGTTAATCCAAGACATCATCTTTGAAAGAGCTACAACACCGTACTCTTTAAGAAGTTCAACATCACAGCCTATAAGCTTTGCGACAACCTCTCGCTGTTCCTTAATACCTTTGTCTTCCAAGCTGGTAAGCATGTTCTGAACCTCTTCAGAAACATCTTTAACCACAAAGATCTTGTCCTTAATTTTGATTCTTACGGCTTCCTCGTTTAAAACTGCCTCAACATCAAATACTTTTTCAGACATTTTATTCCTCCATTCTTTTTTATAGCGCTTATTTACACTATCATGAGATAGTATAAATAAGCCCTGCATCATTTCTCTTGAAATGAAAAGTTACATCAAATGTTTGTTGAGTAAAAGTACCAAAACTTAAATTGTCAGGAAAGAAGAGTTTGCAGCTATAAAGTGTTATTACAAAGTTCTCTGTGATCCCTGTTATGGTGAGGTTGCCATAATCAGCAAATTGTAAACTGTCAATTATGTTGACAGTTGACGAAAGCGAGAAGAGTTTTAAAGTTCCAGTACCACCATAGCATCTACGCTGCATCTTTCCTGAGGAAAGTCCTACGTAAGAATGGTATAGGAGGGCAAGACTTCCACCCCCAGAAGTCTTGCCCAGGTTTTCGTAGAGGGTCATACCGTCCACATAGCCCACCCGGGCCACGCCGTCGCCCGACACGATGAGTGCATATGGACGGACTCTCGATGCGTCCGCCCTGATGGTGTATGTCACCGTTACCCAGTGCCACTGGCCGTCGCCTGGATGATATGTGCCGTCCGACCAGACCCCGTCATAAACACAGATCCTGAGGGCGTTCGCCGTGTCGCACCATAACCAGGCCCCGACCGTAACGGTCCTTCCCCGCCAGTAGGCTATCCCGAAGCTGTCGTGGACCTCCTGGTACAGTAATTTGTATTCCCCGGCAACGGTTGTCGATGTGAGCTTTGCCGAGTACGCTCCGATCTTCTTGATCGTTCCCTCGCGGGCAACAGCACCTCCAGTATGTCCAGTCAACGTC
>Ga0116147_1003418_pt1 | contig 15043 bp, 9 predicted proteins | sample AD_JPNHG3_MetaG_FD_89749 | JGI IMG/M metagenome (GOLD analysis project Ga0116147, IMG submission 89749) | Active sludge microbial communities of municipal wastewater-treating anaerobic digesters from Japan - AD_JPNHG3_MetaG | ecosystem: Engineered > Bioreactor > Anaerobic > Digestate | place...
ATCTATACAAGCGGTGAAATTAATATTGACACAAATATATTTGAAAATAATGAAGCTAACAACGGTGGAGCTATTTATTCTGAATCGATAGCTACATTGACCGTTAATGATACTACTTTTAATACAAATATTGCTACAACCAATGGTGGAGCTATTTATACAAGCGGTGAAACTAATATTGATCGCAACACTTTTGCCAATAATACAGCCAATGACGGTGGAGCTATCTATTCTGAGTCAACATTAACTGTCAATAGCACAGAATTTGACAAAAACACTGCTATAACCAACGGTGGGGCTATTTATGCAAGCGGTGAAACTAATATTGATCACAACACTTTTGCCAATAATACAGCCAATGACGGTGGAGCTATTTATTCTGAGTCAACATTAACTGTCAATAGCACAGAATTTGACAAAAACACTGCTATAACCAATGGTGGGGCTATTTATGCAAATGGTGAAACTAATATTGATCACAACACTTTTGCCAATAATACAGCCAATGATGGTGGAGCTATTTATTCTGAGTCAACATTAACTGTTAATAGCACAGAATTTGACAAAAACACTGCTACAAATAATGGTGGGGCTATTTATGGAACAGATGCTATTACTATAACTTCTAGCATGTTACAAAACAATGAAGCTATAAATGGTGGTACCATTTATGCCCTCCATGAAACGACTGAAATAAAAGATTCGTCTATCCATGGAAATAAAGCTGAAAAAGGTGCTGTTCTATATACTCAAGATGGAGTTGCAAATGTATCGTATGCTACTTTCTCTTCTAATACAGCAACTGATAAAGGTGGTGTGTTTTATATCCAAAATTCTAACGTTACCATAGAAAATTCAACGCTACAAGGTAATTTTGCTGAATCTGGTGCTGCAGTAGCTAGCCATGGTGGTACTGTTAATATTATGAATTCTACTTTAACAGCCAATCAATCTGAATCTGATGGTGGAGCTATTTATTCAGATCTGGCAACAACATATCATATATTGAATTCCATTGTATATGGCAATTATGCCAACGGCATTGCTCAAGATATTGCAACTACAAATCAAGATATATTAAATATGGCATACACTTTATTTAGTGTTTCTAATGTTGCAATTAATCCTACAAATTTTAACAATACGCAAGCTGATATTTCAGAAATTGAAACAATATTTGAAAACGTTGAAAATGGTCTTGCTCAATTATCAGAAGATGGTTGCACTGTTGCGATTCAACAAACTGGTCTTGCAGCATATACTGGAACATTACTTGGAAAAGTTCAGGATGATTATTATTATTACAATCACCTAAACAATAATTGGCAATCTTTTACAGCTTCTACAAGCACCATTGCTTTTGATAAAAATAATACAGTAAATTATGGTCTTACCAATGGTCATGTTTTTAAAGAAGCTCAAAATATCAATGCAGATACTGGCAACCATGAAAGTCGAGTGTCAACATTAGATGCATTCAATGCTGGTGCATATGCTTTAACAGTAAGCCCTATCAAAGATGAATTTGTCTCAGTAAGTACGGATTGGATTATAAACCCATTTTCTCAATTATCATCTCTCCGTGAACGAGTAGAAGCAACTCCTGATCATGGTATCATAGGAATTCAAGAAGGACTTGGTGAAATTGTCTTAAAAGAAATTTATGGTCCTGTAGTAATCAATGTCAATGTTACTTTTGCAGATGGATTTACAATTTCTGGATATGATGAAAATGAAAATATTTTAGAAATTGCAGATGGAACAACTACAACTTTTGGCTCTATTATTTTAAACAATGGAATCCTACAAGCCGACAACGTTATATTTTCAAACACAACAGGTGGAACAGGAAGCATTCATTTAAATGGTGCTGCAACATACACATCAAACAATGCACAAGGTATCTTTGAAGGCCATTATGAAGATGGTATGACTTTAAGTGGATCAGGCATAAAAACATTACAAGGAGATATCTCTACATCTTCTATAGATTTACAAGGTACTGCTGACAACATTGTTACATTAGATGGTGCTAACAATACAATAAATATAGATGCTGATAAAACAACAGCAACATATGCTACTATCAACAATACAAATTTTAGCAACATGCAAACACTCCATAGCTATGATGATACATTACAAACAAATACCATCGTCGGTGACAACAATAGCAATTTAAATATTTACTTAACAGCTGACTCAATCAAAGGTTCAGATCTAGTCTTTGGAATACCAATTTTCAATTCCATTATCACTGCAACATACAACATACGAGGTGAAATTATAACAGACACAAACGGTGCAATATATGGCATTATTTCTACACAAGATGGACAAATGCCAAACGTAGTGTTTGATGAAAATGGATTGGTAATAGAGCAAACAGTCACAGCACAACTAGATAATGACCATGAAAATTACACCTTGACAAACACAACATTTGACTTAAAGATCTTAAACCGTGCACTTACACTCACCATCGATGGAAATAACATCTCCAAAATATATGACGGTACAACAAATGTAGAACTCCAAGACCAAATCTACTATCTAGATATTCTCAATGAAGATGATGTTATCGCTGTAGGTACTTGGAGTTATGATAATAAACATGTAGGTGATGCAAACAAAACCGTAACATTTGAAAATATCAAACTCATTGGACACCATGCAGGCAACTATCGACTCTTAAATACCTCTGCTGTAACACATACTGCAACCATTACTCATCGTCCTATCACAGTAAAACTTGATGGTAGCAAAATCTCTAAAGTATACGATTTTTCACTTGAAGTAAAAGAAGAAAATCAAAAAGTAGCATGGTTCACTGATAAAGTCGCTGGTGATAACATATATTTATCATCTGGTTCATGGACATATACAGACATGTCATTTGGACTCAACAACAAAACAGTAATTTTAAGCAATATCGTTTTAGCAGGTGCAGATAGACATAACTACTTTCTAACATCCACAACAGCCATTACAAATAATGCAACTATTACGCAAGGTTCTAGTGATCCAAGCGATGACTACCATGACAGCTTTATTGAAGAATGGAGAAAAAATTCACTACTTTCCACTAAACGAAATCTTTGGGCACATGATCCTTTTGAATTTGGTGATCATTTTGGAAAAATTCGACTCAATGACACTACAGGCTTCTTATTTCCCAAAACATTTTCTGCTAACATCGTTCAAAACAGCAAAATAAACTACGTTACCTCACTAGCAACTGGCAACGAACTTTATCCTGATGCCAACACAAAAGATGAGACACTCATTACAGATCCTGATACACATACTCTAGAAGACACATTCAATCAAAAAGTAGACACAGAACACACTATTCAAAACGAATGGCAATTCCAACAAACACATATGCGAATGCATAAATCAGTCTTTGAAACAATACAGGATACTCAAATTGCACAAAGAGACATCTATGACATACAATTAGCAGAAGAATCCATCCATAGACTCTTAGCATTTCCTCATAAATCAACTAAATTTCAATCTAAACAAGAACAACTCTATTCAGCACTTGGGCTCTAATCCATAAACAAGAACAACTCTACTTAGTTACAATATCTAGTATCAATTGAATAAAGACCACACTCTGAGGTTTATCTTTGAGTGTGGTCTTTATTTATGCCTCTATCTTTCTCTGTATAACTTTCTAATTTTACTATACATGGTCATTGAATATATATTGTCAATGCATGTATAACTTTTGATATGTATTGCTTTATACACATGTTTTTAATGTGTGTATAGTAGTTATTATAATATGTATATTAGACAACATGTTGTTTACTCTGAATAGGCAACCCTTATTCTGGGAAACTTGCTTTTAAAAAAAAGTAAATTTACTCTGAAAAAAAGCAAAATTGTTCTAAAAAAAGTATTTGAAACTCTAGAGCTCGTTTTAATGTTCTCATTTTTTTTTAGACAAAATATTATCTTTGATGCTATAATATTTTTGTTATTTATGTTTGATGGATATGTTTTTTAGATGTTTTTTTTATAGGATAGGATATGGGGTATTTTGCTGAATCTGAAAAAGGAGTTGTATGTCTTCCTATGTTAGTACAAGGGAAGTTGCATTTGGTTTCTGATTTTTCATATGATAAAATTTGTGAACATAGAAAGAATATAGCACCTAACTGCATTTCTATGTTAGATAATATGTATATTTTGCCTTGGTATTCTAATAATAAGATGTACTATATACTTTTACCTAAATTGAATCCAAAAAATTTATTAGAAGATCCTTCAATAGTAGCAAAAAAGTTATATAGTTTGCCTCTTTGTGAATTTCTATCATATATTCAATCTTTGCAATGTTATTTTTTGGAAAATAAAAAAAAGTTGCAGGAAAAATTGCGTGATATTTTCCCAGAATATTTATTTCTTATAGAACAAATTCCGTATTTATTAGATAAAGATGGCATTATAGAATCGTTGAATCAAGAACTAACAGGTAAAGAAGGTAATGGTATTGATTATTTAGAAAAATGGCAGTCTGTAGAAACAAAAGTTTACAAAGGATGGAATGCATCGATCCAAGAAAAGTGCTTTCATCTGAAAACAGAAACAGTTCAACCTCAAATTCGTGCTATCCCAACAAGACAGCTACATATTACAGCAGGGAATTCACCTATTTTATGTTTATTGTCTTTTTTAAGAGGTTTATCCACAAAAGGTGCTTGTACGATTAAAAGTTCGCATGAATCTGTAGTTGTTCATGCTTTGTTGTCTCTAGCTATGCATACAGTAGCTCCCAATCATCCTATTACAAAACATACTTCGCTTGTATATTGGAAAGGTGGTGACCATTCCATAGAAGACACATTATTTGCTCCATATGCGTATGATCGGATTGTAGTATGGGGATCTCCAGAAACAGTACAAAGTATTCGAATGCGAGCATTACATACAAAAACATTGTACTTGAATCCGCGATATGGTTTGAGTCTCATTGGAAACGTAGCCTTCCAAGAAAATTTAGAAGAAGTAGCTATTCGAGCATGTTCTGATAGTTTGATTGTGAATCAAAAGGCTTGTACTGCATCTTTAGTACACTATATAGAAGGGTCAGAAGAGCAAGTATTGGAATATTGTCAGCAACTACAAAAAATATTGAGTCGTTGGGATCAATGCATGCCACATATTATTCCACAATCTGTAATAGGCGAAATTCGAATGTTGCGTCGAAAGGAATTATTTTATGGAACATGGTTCGAGAATGGAAGTAAACGACACCCCACTTCTCATGTTGTTTATATGCCACACGATTTTGATTTATCTGTCCATCCTATGAGTCGTTTCATTATTGTACAAAGACTTGACAAATGTGGTCAAATACAGCAATATATAAATGAATCTGTTTCAACTATTGGCATTTATCCTGAAACTATTCGACTCCAATATAGAGACCAGCTTGCAGCGTATGGCGTTAGTAATATTTTGCCATTGGGACATTGTGAGCAAATGTATCCAGGTATGCCACATGATAATATGAGAATTTTGAGTGAACTTTGTAATTGGATTAATTCTTAAATAGAAAGAATAAATCATGACTGAAAAAGAAAAATACCTAGTAGATTTTATTTTGCAAAATCACTTAGTATCCACTGATGATTTGAATTTTTGTATCACAAGATATGATATTTTACAACAAAATAATCAATATATGCCTTTAGAAGAAATTTTATTACAACGCAATCTTTTAACACCGCAACAATTGCAGTTCATTGATAGAAACTATCAACAAACAAAATATGATGATGTAACATGTGGTGATCATTCCAATAAACCTTTTAACAATTTCTATGAAGAACATGCAACGATTCACAATAGCCCTTCTGTTGCACAAGCTAGTGTTCATACAAATTCATATCTTCAAGCTTATAAGCAGAATCCCAGCCAAGCTCAAAAAAATATTCCAGACTCGATGTATGGAGAAAATCAAAAAAATCGTTCCCCCTATGTTCAGAGTAAAAGCCAAGTAGTGGCAATGCAACAAGTTATGCCATTAGGTCGCTATCAAGTGATAGAAGAACTAGGACGTGGAGCAATGGGTATAGTATATAAGGCCTTTGATACTATGTTAAAACGTTACGTTGCTATCAAAATTCTCCTTCAACAAGATACAAATAGCCCGATATTATTTCAACGATTTCTTCTAGAAGCACAAGCATCTGCAAAATTGAACCATCAAAATATTGTAGCACTTTATGATATTGCCCAACTTGATGAGAATCAATTTTATCTTGTCATGGAATATATTGAAGGACCATCTTTATCAGAAATTATTCAAACACGTGCACCTCTGAGCTTACCAGAAGCTGTTGAAATTATATGGCAAGTAACATTAGCATTACAAGAAGCTCATAACCACAATATTATTCATCGAGATATTAAGCCAGGAAATATTTTAATCACAAAAAATAACATTGTGAAAGTTACGGATTTTGGCCTTGCAAAAATTTTATCAGAAACATCCATTGTAAATTTATCAGCAAGCGGTCAATTTTTAGGAACTCCCCACTATGTTGCACCAGAACAAATTGATGGAAAAAATTTAGACGCTCGTGCTGATCTTTATGCTTTAGGAGTGACATTTTATCAAATTCTTACAAATCATTATCCTTTTGATAGCAAAGATATTTATAGCCTTATTTTTAGTCGATTAAAAAATCCTCCTACACCTTTAGAAACATATAGAAAAGATTTGCCTCCTACTTTGGAGACTATCCTTTGCAAACTTTTACAACCAGATCCAGAAAATCGATATAATAATGCTACAGAATTATTAGATGCATTGAATGAAATCATTCAAAAGGAAGAATCGATTTTTCTTCACAATGAACAAAGTCGAATCATTACATTCATTCCAAAACCTCAAAAAGAAAAAAAGAAAAATCACATTCTGGAAATTATCTGTATTTTGTTATTCACAATATGTGGTGCAATTCTAGGATATTTTAAACCTATTGATTGGACTACTGCGGTTCAAACAACAAGAAAAATAAATACTTGGCTGGAAAATCGACTCGAAATTGAACATGGTCTCAGTCGTCTCTTTTTAAGTGATTTAGGATTAAAAAAACATAAAAAATCTTTAAGAGACTCAAATCAAAATGAAAAAATATCGTCTGAAAAAGAAACTACATTAACTCCACATCAAGAAACAACGCAAGAACAAACACCTGCACAAAAACAAGAAACAACGCAAGAACAAACACCTACACAAAAACAAGAAACAACGCAAGAACAAACACCTGCACAAAAACAAGAAACAACGCAAGAACAAACACCTACACAAAAACAAGAAACAACGCAAGAACAAACACCTACACAAAAACAAGAAACAACGCAAGAACAAACACCTACACAAAAACAAGAAATAACGCAAGAACAAATACCTACACAAAAACAAGAAACAACGCAAGAACAAATACCTACACAAAAACAAGAAACAACGCAAGAACAAATACCTACACAAAAACAAGAAACAACGCAAGAACAAACACCTACACAAAATTCAATTTTCCCTCCTCATGTCAAAAAACAACAAGAAGAAAATACAGAGTATGCACAACAAACAACTTCTAAATCTGAACAAACGCAAGAAATCACTTCAACGAAACCTATTAAGCCAGAATTACAGGCTATACCAATGAAAATGTTTTATTTCGCTTTAAAAGGACCAATTTTACCAAAAAGACTTGTATTTTTAGATGAAAAAGATAAAATATTGGACAGTAGCGACAAGAATATTCAAATAAAATGGAACAAAAAACGAAAATATTACGATTGCATAGCAAAAATTCCAAAAAATATTGAAAAAATTACAATTTTTAATGAATTTTTAGAAGTGTCCATCTATGTTGAATTACAACAAAAAATCAAAGCCCCTATTGAATGGAATGTGCTAAATTATATAGCATTTCGAGAATATTGTGAAAATACACATAAAGAACAGGGCTTAGAAAATACACTCATATTACTTATTCAATGCACAGAACTATTATTACAAGAAGAATCTACTCGAAATTTAGTTGCCAAAAACAATATATTCAAAAATAATATTATCCAAATTTTTTACAATCAAATTTTACCCGAAGAATGGAATCTTCGAAAACAAAAAATTTTGGATGAAATACAAAATTTAAAAAAAATTTAATATTTTTTAAAAAAATTAAAAAATTGGAGATGAAAAAATGAAATATATCCTCTTTCTACTGGCAGTTATTCTTGTAGCATGTTCCTCCTCAAAAGATGATGTAATCACAACACCAGATTATGTATCTGACACTCCCAGTACATACAATAGTTATTCTTCCAATAGTTATTCTTCGCCTGATACTCTAACATACCACTCTTATTCCTCTGCAGATTCTTCTGCCAGTACATATGTACCACCAGCTGGAGCATATACAGAGCCTAGTTCTCCCTATACTCCATCTACTTCTACTACAGAGAAAAAAGGTTTTTTTTCCACCATGCGAAGCAATATTAGCAACTTGGCATCAGAAATTTATTCAGCTATGTTAGGAGATGAAGAAGAAACAGATGATACTAGATCAAGAGATATGTTAGATAAGGCAGATGCCCAAGAAAACATATATTCTCGTCCAGCTCGCAACCAATATGAACGGATGTACCAAGAGACTGCTACAAAAATTGATGAACTCAAAAAAGAATTTAAAGCAAATGTGGACGCAGAATTTGCTGCACAAGATTATTACCGCAATCCCTATAGTGAATCTCATAAACGAGCTTTTGCACGTAGAATGCGCCGCTTAATGAGAATTCGAGAACGAAACCAATCTAAAGGCTTTCCTGTTGGTCTTGAACTAGATCATTCTGGCGATCTCCAAGCTGCAATTCGTGCTTTAAAAGCTAATTACGATTATTTATCTGACAAACTCGATGAAATGGAAAAAGAAAAAAATAAATACCTTGAATTAAGCTATTAAACATTCATATTCCCCAATATCCCTATCAAGATTTATCCATTTAAAAAAAATCGGTCTCAAGATAATATATGTAGATAGTAAAAAACATATCTTTGATTATTGAGACCGAATTCCAAAAATATGATATTTGAAAATATTACAACAAAATTTACTATATACTAACATGATAAAAAATTGCACTTTGAAAATTATTACTATACATTTAGCTATCCAAAAGCATGGTATAATATAATTAGAACAGAAATTTAAAAATAATTGCACTCTAAAAATTATTACTATACATTTAGCTGTCCAAAAGCATGGTATAATATAATTAGAACAGAAATTTAAAAATAATTGCACTCTAAAAATTATTACTATACATTTAGCTGTCCAAAAACATGATATAATATAGTTGGAAAAATTTTGTATTTTCAAATATGGAAAGGAAACTATATGGCCACAGACCAAAAAAAAGTAATCAAAAAAAGAATTCGACCTACTAGTATATATCGAAATGAAAAAGAATATTTAGATGATTACTTTGAATACTTAGATTTTCAATGCGAAATGAAAGAATGCATTAAAAATGAAGAAGAAAAAACAAAAATTAATCGTTTGCAGGGGAAGGTTCAGGGGAAATGGCAATTGATTCAAAAAAAATATAGAAATACAAAGAAAAAGAACAAAAAATTTGCTTGGGAAGAACTAGCAGAAATTTATCAACTCTCTTATTGGGAGCAAAAAATTGTTCTCTTTTTATTGTATCGATATTTTAACCATGAACAAGGAACTACTGGCCGCGTTATTTTAGAAAATGTTACAAATACTCGATTGGAAATGATGCAAGCAAGAAATTTGTTGATGGAAAAAGGAAAACTGCGTATGAATCATATTCTCTATACAGAAGAAGATATGGAGGAGCATAACTTGCTAGATTCCTATTTCCAGATGTCTGATAAAATGATAAGTCGCCTTTTAGGAGAAAAACAAGCTTTAACAACATCTTCGACAGTGGAACAACCAAAAACATATGAATCATATTTACAATTATATTTTTCATTTATCCAACTTTCGCAAGAAAAAGCAATATTACAATCGATTTTACAAGAAGAAGATGAATTGAAAAACTCATGGGATTCTATATTGCAAAAAGCAAATAGCGAAGAATTTCAAAAAATTCAAACTAAAATTCAAGATATAGAAGACCAACTGGCACAATACCCAGACAAAGATTCTTATCCTTTAGAACAAATTGTAAAAGAATATCAATTGTCACAAGACGAAAAATTAATCTTATTAATCTTGTTAAAAAATTCTGTAGTTTCCATAGATCCTTTTGCAGGTTGTGAAGGGAAAAAAATCTTATCTCTTTTGTGCGATGAACAAATGGATATGCTCAAAAAACGCTCCCTTTTATATAAAGAAAATAAATTATTAAAAAATCAATTAATTGAAACAGATGATTCTAATTTCTACAATGTAAACATTTTAGAATACGATTACTATCTCCCAGAAAATATGATTCGCCGAATATTAGGCGATGCACCTAGTTCATTAGAAAAAAATAAAGAAAACTTATTTACCACCATCAAGCCACGTTTCACCTTTGATGATGTAATTTTATCACCTACAAAAAAACAACAAATTCAAATCACACTGAGCCAACAACAAAATCAAGAATTAATTCTCAAAACATGGGGTTTTGGAGAAAAAATTCCATATGGAAACGCCCTTACCATGTTATTTACCGGAAAACCAGGCACTGGGAAAACTATGATGGCAGAAGCCATTGCCCATACTTTGCAAAAAAATTTATTGATTGCCAACTATGCACAAATCCAAAATAAATATGTAGGCGAAACAGAAAAACAAATTGTCAACATCTTTCAAAAAGCAAAAGAACAAGACGACGTCCTACTCTGGGATGAAGCCGACTCTATGTTTTATTCGCGTGACAGTGCAACACAATCATGGGAAAGTAGAGAAATCAATATTATTTTACAACAAATCGAACAATTTACTGGCACGGTTATCCTAACAACAAATCGAACAATTGCCTTAGACAAAGCTTTAGAACGACGCATTGTTTTAAAAATTAATTTTGAAATGCCTACTGCTGAAGAGAGAGAAAAAATTTGGAGATCATTAATCCCTATCCAAGCCCCTTTTGCTAGTGATGTAGATCTACAAACATTAGCTACTCAATATGAAATTACTGGTGGCCTAATCAAAAACGCCCTACTCCATGCTGCTCGCTATACAGCATATCACAAACATCCTGCAATCACAATGCAAGCTTTACTGCAAGGGATTCAAATACAGACAGAAAACACTTGGACTACTACACATAAAATAGGATTTGAATCTGCAAAGCTTCGATAATATATATCTAGCACTCTTGGTTCACTACACATAAAATAGAATTTGAATCTGCAAAGCTTCGATAATATATATCTAGCACTCTTCTAAAAATTACAAATAACTGATTTATATACATATTTTTTTCATTATTTCCATAGTAAAAAAATTACACTATGAATATTTTCATTGTTTTTTTTAACATATAACGTATAATAAACTCATACTAGAACATTGCGTAATTTATTCAAAATACATTCACAGAAAAAAGGAAAAAATATGCTATTAGGACGTGTGATTGGAACAGTCTGGGCAACAAGAAAAGATGAAAAATTAGAAGGGATGCGTCTTTTGATTGTGCAAGCTGTCAATTTAGAAAAAAAACCACTTTCTAATTTTGTAATTGCTGTAGATTCTGTTTCTGCTGACATCGGAGAAATTGTATTAGTTGCTCAAGGTAGTTCCGCTCGCCAAACAAGAGAAACAAATAATAAACCTGTAGATGCTGTAATTATGGCAATTGTAGAAAATATGAGTTTTAGTTCTATTGAAGATCTAGAAGCTCAATATAAAGAACGAGAAAAAGAAATTGTTGAACATGTAAACAACGTTCCTGAAACATAAAAGGTAATTCATAATGGATCGAACAAAAATTCAAAACTTAGTCAGAGAGCGATTGTTAGCAGCCATTCAAAAAGCAGAAAATGACCACACAAGTCCCAGTTCCCTTGCATCCAATCTTCCTTCTCAACCTCATCTTTCTTTTGTCAATGAACAGATTGTTCGTGAACATAAAGACAAAGGAAAAATTCTTGTTACAGCCAATGCTATTATTACTCCCTCAGCCCGTGATATGGCGGATAGAATGAATATTCGCCTTGAATCTGTTGTTACTCCCAATATTGAGTTGCCAACCAATCTCAACCCACAAGCCATTGTAATTGGTGCAGATCATGGTGGATATACATTAAAAGAAATTATCAAAAAAGAACTAAAAAAAATGGGGCATACTGTCATAGACGTAGGCACTCATAGCACAGATTCTGTAGACTATCCAGATTATGCATATGCTGTAGCCAATTGTGTTGCCTCTGGTCAATGCAAACGTGGCATTATGATTGACGGTGTAGGGATTGGCAGTGCTATGTTAGCTAATAAAATCAAAGGAATCCGAGCTGCCAATTGCCATAATATCTTTGAAATCAAAAATTCCCGTGCTCACAATGATGCCAATATTTTAACATTAGGCGGACGAGTCCTAGGCGATGCTTTAGCAGTAGAAATGGTCAAAGTATGGCTCGAAACGTCTTTTGAAGGCGGTCGTCATCAAAAACGTATAGATAAAATCATGAAATGGGATTGATTTTTAATACATTATAAAATCATGAAATGGGATTGATTTTTAATACATTATAAAATCATGAAATGGGATTGATTTTTAATACATTATACATAGGAAAAAATACATGCCCTTTCTAGGAAAAGTAATAGGAACAATTTGGGGAACAAGACGATATCCAGGATTAGAAGAAGCTAAGATGCAACTTCTTCAACCTATAGATCATCATGGTACAAAAAAAGGCGATCCCATCATCGTTGTAGATACAGTCGGTGCAGGTCCCGGTGAAACTGTTCTCTACGTAACAGCATACGAAGCTGTTATTCCCTACCATCGCGACATGGTTCCTATTGATGCTTCTATTGTCGCCATAGTGGAAAACATATATACAGCTGAAACAAAGGAGCCCAAAGAATGATTTTAGCAAAAATAGACGGTGTTGTCGTGGCTCCTCAGAAAAACGAACACCTAGCCAACAATCGACTACTTATTGCCCAACCTATCGATTTAAAAGGCAACCCTATCGGAACATCCATGATTGCATTAGACAGAGTGGATGCTGGTGAAGGCGATATAGTCCTTGTGATGAAAGAGGGTGGATCTGCTCGAATCATATTCCAAAATCAAAAAATACCACTCCAATGCGTAGTGGTCGCAGTTATTGATAATATTGATGTGGCACCTCAATTTTTAACATAGCCACGTATTGGGAGTTATTCCGTGAAACAAAATATTGACATTGAACTCTTAGTGCAACAAATCACAGACGAAGTGATTGCCATTTTAGGAAATTCACAGCCATCCTTTAATAATCATTCTTTTCATGCACATGATGTAGAAACGCTCCATAATTTAGGAGTAGCAAGAATTGGAGCAACTTTAGGTGTAAAAAATATTGCCTCTCACCTTGCTCCTATCATTGACCACACACTTTTAAAAGCAGATGCCATTCCTAGTCAAATTGAATCATTATGCCAAGAAGCTATGCATTATGGATTTGCTAGCGTATGCATCAACCCTTGCTATGTCAAATACGCAGCAAGAATTCTTCAAGGTAGTAGAGTCAAAGTTTGTACAGTTATTGGATTTCCTTTAGGTGCTACTACAACTGCAACAAAAGTATATGAAGCACAACTTGCTGAAGACGAAGGTGCCCAAGAATTAGATATGGTTATTCCAATTGGTGCCCTCAAATCTCAAGGATACGACTACGTAGAAAACGACATTGCTTCTATTGTACGCAATACACGTTCCCTAGTAAAAGTCATCATTGAAACATGCTATCTCACAGAAGAAGAAAAAATCAAAGCATGTCAAATTGCTAAAAAAGCTGGTGCACATTACGTAAAAACATCAACTGGTTTTGGTTCTGGTGGTGCTAAAGTAGAAGATATTATTTTAATGAGACGAACAGTTGGATCTGACATGGGAGTCAAAGCTTCAGGCGGAATCCGAGATCGACAAACTGCAGAATCTATGGTCAATGCTGGTGCTTCTCGTTTAGGCGTATCAGCAAGTATAAAAATTGTCACTGAATAGATCATCAATAATCTTATCATATCTAAAAAGTATCAGACATTTTTTTTCGTAGCCAGTATCTGGTACTATTTTTTCTACATCATAATATTAAAAATATCAGACACTCTTATTAGTGAGAGTGTCTGATATTTTTTTGCTCTAATATTTTTTTGCAGACTTCAGACTTGCTCGGAGGAGGTAATCTTGCTCTGGGGAGAAATTTGCTCTGGAGGGAAATTTGCTCTGGGGAGTTAATCTGCTCTGGGGAAGTAAACTTGCTCTGGGGAAGTAAATGAAAACGAAAACGCATAGAATTACGTAAAAATGCGTAAAAATGCGTTAATAGAAGTTAAAATACGTAGAATTACGTAAAAATGCGTAAATGCATGAAAGCGAATTTGCTCTGGGGAGGAAAGTTGCTCTGAGAATTTGCTCTGGGGAGGCAAAGTTGCTTTGGGAAAAAGTTGCTCGGGGGAGGCAAAATTGCTCGGGGGAGGCAAAATTGCTCGGGGGAAGTACTCTGGGCAGGAAAGTTACTCTGGGGAGTGGAATTTGCTCTGGGGAAAACGCGTTAGAAAGAAATGCGAAATAAAATGCGTAGAAATGCGTAGAAATACGTTAGATTATGATAAAATACGTAAAATGCGTTAGATTATGATAAAATGCATAAACGAGTGGAAATACGTAGGCTTATTTTGCTCTGGGGAGGCAAATGTTGCTCTGGGGTGGAAATTGCTCTGGGGAGGCAATGTTGCTCGGGGGAGGCAAATGTTGCTCTGGGGAGAATCTGCTCTGGGGAGGCAAATGTTGCTCGGGGGAGAATCTGCTCTGGGGAGGCAATGTTGCTCGGGGGAGG
>Ga0116147_1003427_pt1 | contig 15017 bp, 26 predicted proteins | sample AD_JPNHG3_MetaG_FD_89749 | JGI IMG/M metagenome (GOLD analysis project Ga0116147, IMG submission 89749) | Active sludge microbial communities of municipal wastewater-treating anaerobic digesters from Japan - AD_JPNHG3_MetaG | ecosystem: Engineered > Bioreactor > Anaerobic > Digestate | place...
CATCAGCTACGTTGGTTGATAGTCTAGCAATTTCATCGGTCAGTTTTTCAACCAATTTTATTTTTTCAATATATTCGCTTTTATCTATTTGTTCTTCTAATTTTTGAGGTTCAAACTTCTTCGCCTTTTCAATAATTAATTCTTTTTCTACTTTCGCAATTTCATTATCTTGTAATTCTTTTTCTTCTTTTTCAATTTCTTTAACTTCATTTGAAAAATCAATATTAAAAACTTTCTTTAAATTTTCTCTTCTATCAGAAGGTTTAATTGAAGTAAAGTTTTTTGCATTTTGTTCAATAAACACGGACGGTATAAAAAATGAAGGATCAAAATATTCTTTTAGTTTTTTATTACAAGCAGTAATCCCAGAAAACTCCTCTTCGTTTATAAACAATGTTTTATTTGCTTTTCCTTTTATATTTGAATACTCAATTTTAAATTTATTTGATTGAAATTCAAATTCCGTATATGCTTCCATAGAATCAGAATCCCAATTAATATACTCATCTATTGTTTTTCCAGATATATAATTAGCAACAAGAAACAAAAATAAATAAAGAGCAGATGTTTTACCTGCCCCATTATTATCTGCATAGAATAAATTAATTGTTTCACCATTTAAAGGAATTTCAAAATTACCTTTTATGGTTCTAAAATTCTTCCCACCTAATTTTGTAATTTTCATTTTTTAAGCTTTCCTTTTATTTCTCTAGTCCTTATTTCAACAAGGACATTTTGCCAATCATTAAAAAGATTAATTTCATTTTCAAAACAATTCTCAAACTTATTTTTATGTAAATTAGACAACGTAGATTGCGTTGATAGTTTAAATTTATTATGAAGTATTTTTTCTTCTTTTATTAAGGTATCATTATCAACTTTTTTAAGATCAACTATCTGTCCATTTGAAAGTTTCATTTAATCTCCTTAAATGTATAATATCTTTTATTGTGTTCTTTTGTCAATATAATCCCAATTGTTTGGTTTACTTTCCATAATAGTCATTATCTCATCAATAGAATAAGGTTTAAAATGTTCTTTTGTTGGCGCAACATCAAGCATTTTTCCAGTAATAGGAATAGGTTTATTATGTACGTGGCCGTAAAGCAAAAACGAGTTCCAATGACTTTTGTTCCAACTAATCATTGGATAGTGACATAAGGTTATTGGTTGACCGTTTATCTTAATATCTAAATAAACAGAATCAATGAAATGTATATTAAACGCAAGTTTTTTTCTATTTTGAAATAGTTGCTCATCGTGATTACCTTTAACAATTATTGTCTTACATTTCAAAAAAGATAAAAATTCGAGTGCATTATCTAATGAGTTTTTTCCACAAGACACATCACCAAGTATATACAAAGTATCTTCTTTTTGTAAGTTGCTGAAAACATATTTTGTTAAAGCGTCATGGTCTTCAATGTTGCTGAAGCCACGTTGTTTATATATAAACTCTCTATCATGACCATAATGAATGTCCGCTGTAAAATAAGTCATTTTATTCCTTTATAAATATGGTGTGTAAACATAATTCTCTGTAAACATTCCTTTAAAAAGATATCCACTATCGATCTTAATAATTACATTAAAATCTGGACCTCCACTATGATTGTAATGAATCTCATCAAAATTTTTCATTGATGCAATCTTTGAAATTAATCGCTCTCTTTCCCAATCAGAAAGTTTGTTCTCTATTATTTTCATGTTGATCCCCCATCCTCAATATCAACAAACTCTTCTTTTTCTTTAAGCTCAGATTCTTTAAGGATAAATCGTTTTGATTTTAATTTAAATGGTTCAATATAAAGAAAATCTGGACGTATTACAATGCCCTCCTCTGGCACTTTATTTTTACAAAGCGGACAATCACCCTCAAGGAAAACTTCTTGAAGTCTTTGTACAAAATTAATATTCCAATTTTCATCCCATGGAATGTCTTTATACATATCACCAAGTCGCCCATAATAAAATTCTTCAACCATTGGAACGTTAAGCTCTTTGCACCGTTCTTTCATTGCATTCCAAGAATATTCAGAAACCGTTCCATCATCTGACGTTAGTGTAATTCTATATACTGCTATTTTATATTCACCGGGAAGACATCCATAATCAAATGGTTTTTGAATAAAAGTTTGTGTATTTGGTAAATAGCCAACAACCTCAAAGTAAACTGTTTCACCCTTATGAAGCTTACCTTTGAAGAATTTTTCTCCTGCGTCTTGCCAAACGTTAACAGAATAAAAGCCAGTGCCATTAAGTAAATCATTTTTAATAACAGTTCGAGAAGCGTAAAGATAATCATATTCAGTGTCAACAATATTAACACCAACTTTTTTCAATACCTTTTCATACCATTTAAGTTTTTTTAAAACTTTTGTATATGAACAAATATCCGACGTTCCATGAATTTTGCGAGACACGGATGCTACCATTTCTGGGTTAAGCCTATGAACGTTGCGCAGAATTTGCTGAGTATCTACGTGAAATTTAAACATGTTGGGTATTACACGAGAAATCAACTTTCTCTTTTTGCGATCTTTCTTAGATCCTGGAGTTGATTGTTGTTTTACAGGGGGGACATATTTATGACAAATATGAATATCGCCCAAATCATTAAAAGAAAAACCCTCATTAAATGATGATTTAGTTTTTTTATCTAAAAATGATTCAAACTTTTCAACAGGAATTACAAGTCCGTCTGAAATTGCTTCACCCAATCGAATACTTTTTACTCGATTGCCTTTCGCAAGATAGCGACTAAGAGAAACAAAACCTTCTTTATTGTAATTTTCATTTTGTTTATCAATTGCTTCAATTACTGATTGCTCAATACAAAGGTTTGAATCAAAATAAACTACTAAATCACCTTCGTTATAATCACCTTTGCCAACTACAACTTGAGTTAATGGAACCCCTTTTAGAAAAACTTTTGCTGTAATAATTTTTTGTTTATTTTTTATATCTTCAAAAAAACCGATTTTGCATACGACGGCTTTATTATTTTCCATAAGTATAATACTCCTGTAGTGTAACTTTTTTTTTCCATAAAAAAAGAATACCAATCTTTGTTTAGATTGTCAAAACTATGCTTGAATTTTTGAAAATTATTAATGTCTATAAGTTTTAGACACTTTCTTACAAACGTGGCATTTACGCCAAACTCAAACAATATATCAGAAAATTTAACATATGGGTTTTTTGATATAAAGTCTACAATTATAGCCATTAACGGTAATTCTTCTTCAAAAAATTCTTTTTTATATCTATTTTCTGTACTAACCTTTCTTTTTTGTTTCATTAGATCTGAGTTTTTTCCATATATCTCTTCATACGTTTTACCCTTTCTCGCAATTTTCATTTTCTCTTTTGCTTCTTTGGTGTGCTTGTGCCCGCCATTACCGTGACAGTTTGAATAATCTCTACAAGAATAGTCCCTACTTTTGGCCAATTCTGATAAGTGTTGTTTTTTGGCAGAGGCTATATCTGCACCATAATATTCTTCATATGTTTTATTTTTTCTAGGGTCTGGCTTATATTTACTCCTTATTTTTACATTTTTTGATGGATGATCAACCCCATATTTCTTTAAAAATGTTTTCTTTCGCGACGCTGCTTGTTTTTCGAATAATTCCTTCTTTTCGATCTCATTTAGTCTATAAATTGAAGATCCCCCATCACCACCCATTGTCATATTATAAACAATTTTATTATTTATGCTGTTGAATATAAAAATATGTAAATATTCTTTGGTAGATAGTTCCTCTTTTGTTGAGGCTGAGTCAATTACCTCCCATTTAAAGTTTTCTTTACCATATTTTTGAATAGCTCTGTGAAAGTGAGTGTTATCAACGCTTTTAACGTGTTTTTCTATTCTTCGTTTAAGATTTACTGTCTTGCCGATATAAATTTTTCCATTTACTAAATTTGTGCATTTATAAATAACGCCATGGACAAATACAATTTCTTTTGTTTCCATAAATATTTTTCCTTTTAAGTCTGTGGTGAGACTTTGTTTTTATAAATATATAGTTAAAGGTTAGCTAAAGTTATGGAAAACTTTAGCAACAGGCACCACCCTGCTGTCCCTTTATTTAAATAACTGTGTCATCCTTACCGACAACAACCTGTGTGATGGGTATATTATCCAAAATTACAGACGCTTGAATAATCCTATCTGCGCCCTCAATCGATTTGAAATTTCCTATTTTACAAACAAACGCTTTATTGTTTTCCATATTAAAACATCCTTATAGTATAATTGTTTTCTTTCAGATACTTAACAACTTCTTTAAAATTTTTATATTGCTTTTCTATAACTTCAAAAGGAACGTCACTTCTATCTATTCCCGCCTCTATATCACTTTCAATTATTTTATATGCCAATTTAGGATCGCAATAAAAAACTTTGAATTCAATTTTAGAATTAAATCTATTTGCAATTTCAACAAACTTTTTTATGGTTGAAATATTGCAGGCTGTTGAGTCAAAAATTACATTAATATTGTCTGATAAATAACTTTCCAATTCGGCATATGCAATACGCCAAACGTCTTTGTTTTGTGATTGATTTGAGACATCCCCCGTAAGCTGTTTTCTTAAGATGTCTATTGAAACTATCCTCCAATCAGGATTATTTTTAACAAACTCTTTCGACCAATAACTTTTTCCACTTCCTGCTATTCCAACAGTCACTATCATTTTTTCACCTTTTTATTGCTATCTTCAATAATTTCAAAGTTGTTTTGAATTTCAATTTCTTTAAGTTCTTCTTCTGTACATGGTTTTGGTTTGTGTTTATCTAAGTCCATAATTTACCTACAAGTTGAATTATAATATCAAAAATTACTATTATAGTCAATATGATAAAACAAATAGTGGCTACATTCACAAAAAAGTTTTCATTGTTTGCCATTATGCTTTTCCTCTTATTATAAGAATACATTAATAATGTTTAATTGTCAATTATCCCACTTACTATGAATATACTTCATAAACACTCCAATTTTACTATCATCATAAAAGCAGTCTAATTCTGTTCCTCTCAATTCATTTGCTATTTCACTATCTATTGTATGTACTGCATTAAAAGTGGCTTGTCCTTTTCTCATATTGTATGTTATATAGTCTAAGTATAACTTATTAAAAAGTTCAAATTTATTTTTCATTGTTATCCCTTTTCCATATACAAAACTCTAATACATCGCTTATACAAGTACATGAAAAAAAGGACATAATAGAAAGTATTAAAGATAGTACACCACCGAAAATTAAAAAAAGATAAAAAATAAAGTTTGATACTATTAAGTTTTCACCTCTTTTCAAGTCATCTACAAAAAATAAAATAGCGGATATAAAACCGGCAACAACCCAAATAGTTATAAACATTATTAACTCCTTTCGGGACTTTTTACACGCATCCAATGAGTGACTTAATGCTTGGCTAAAGACCAAGCATCTTCCTGCTTCAACCACCAGCAAAAACAGCTTGGAAGTTTGCTTTTTGAAGAAGAGAACATATATATTTTGCTGCTTCGGTTTGACTTAACATTAACGTCTCCTAGAATAAATTATAACATAAAAAAATTTTTTGTCAAATTTCCATCTCTTCTTGAATTATTGTTTTTTCTCCTTCTCCTATATAAGTATAGCCTTTAGTTAAATGCCATAATGCTATTCTTCTTAAAGAAGCGCCTTCTTCAAAAAGCACGTTCGTCTTATTGAAAAAGTCATTAGTTATTTTTTCGCCTTTGTGTTTTTGTATCTCTTTTTTTATATTAATTGTATTTGCTATTGTTCCACAACCTATAAAATTTTTTTTGTTAAAAAATTTTTTATATGCTATTACGAATTCACAATATTTGCAATCTTCTAAATCTGGACACACAAATTCTTCTAAATTATAATTCATAATAAATTCCTTAATATATATTTATGTATTTTCTTGTTGTCTCGATAATTTTAATATGAGTATCAGAGAGTTCTCTTCTTTGATAAAGATTTTCAATTATATATTGAGTTTCTTTTGTATACTTCGAAACAAAGTTCGGACTTGCGTAAATCCATAGGGGAATTAAATACATATCACTAGCATCTTCCCATTTTACAAATTCTAATTCAAGTAGTTGTTCTTTTGTGAATTTTGTTGGATTTATTAAATTGAACCATTCATAATTCTTTATCTTATCTTCAAGATTTTTTAATTCAGAAAAACAAAAATCTGAACTCCAACTATAATTCATAATTTCTGAAGCGGTTTGTAAAATACAACTTCTAATATACTTTGCAGTTTCAAATTGATTCATTTCCTTCTCCTATTAGATTTTCCCAATCTATTGTCCATTTGTTTTGATTGAAAAACTTATGTTGTTTTACTTTCATGCCCATATTTTCCAGTTCTTCCATTTTCCTTAAAAACATTTCTAATGGAACCCTTAAACTATCGCTATAAGAACACAGGCTAATATCTTCAAAGTCAATTACTATTTTATTTTTTAAACATAAGTTTGCTCTCATTATTCGTTTATCAACTTCATCGCTAAACCAGCTGTACATATTTTCTAATACATCTTTTCTATCAGCTTTCAAATCGATTATATCCATATTGTTTCCTTTTTAATATATGCTTATGGTGAATTTATTGGTTAATCTACCAACGTTGTATCCACACTCTTCATAAGTATTTACAATACTTTCTAATAATCTAAAGTCTTTATAGTCTTTATGATATAATTCTATGAAAGAATGCCCATTACTAACCGCTTCATCGAACATTTGTTCTACTTTCATAGCAACTTCATTAGATTCTAAGCTTGTGATTAAATCACCTAATCTTTCGTTTTTAGTCTTCATTGAAAAACTCCTCATAACTAATCAACTTAATTCCAAGTTTTCTGGCTTTAACCAATTTTGAACTAGACCCGTTCACGTCTTCACAGATTAAATATTCAAGCTCTTTATTGATAGTTTCTGAAAAGCTATAACCTTTTGATTCAATATCAGCAATCAATTCTTTGCGACCTTTCGGACCTTTACCAGTCATGCAACAAAGTTTTCCAGTTGTTTTCTTTTCTTCTTGTATTTCAATATAAGAAAGCAACTCTTTTATCAAGTCTTCATTTTCTCTTCTAAATGTAATTAAGCTTTGTCCATTTACATACTGCGTATCGTTAAACTTCCAAAACTTTTCCATTGAATCTATACCTAAGTTTTTAACAGCGCGTTCACCTACGTTTTCAATTCCTAATCGAGATATAAATTGAACAACTGTTTGCTTTTTTGATTTTTCAATTTGACGCAAAAGATTGTCTACTTTCTTTTCTCCAAATCCATCAATTTGTAAGAGCTTTTCTTTTTTCTCATGGAGAGTGTATAAGTCAGTTATTTTTTCAACGTCTAATTCACCCCATAGAGTGAAAATAGTTGATTCTGAAACTCCATCCATTTCGCACTTAGTACAATAACTTGTAATTGTTTTCACTACTTTATCAGGACAGTCTTTGTTGAAACATTTCATGTGAACACCTTCTTTTTTAAGAAGAGAACTACAGCAAGGACATTGGTGAATTAAAAGACTTTCACCTTCTCCATCTGATATTTTATTTTTGAAGTAGGGAATGACTTCGTTGGCATTTTCTATTTCCACGCTATCACCGACGTGCAAGTCTAATTTTTCAACATTTTCATAATTGTTAAGTGTTGCATTACAAATTTCTTTGTCTCCAAGATAAACTGGTTCAAAATTCGCAACCGGAATAACATATCCATATTTGCTTACATCCCATGTAATTCCTGTAAGAGTGGTTATAGCGGATTCGCTTTTCGGCTTGAGAGCAAAGTTGTGGTGATAATGATGGTTGACTTCATATAGTGAATTAATTCTATCAAACTGTGAAATATCATCTATTTGCAAAACAATTCCATCAGTTTCATAAAGCCAAATATTGCGAAGTTTTAATTCATATTGTTCATAAAACCAATTAATGTCTGATGGTTTTATATTGGTGTTTTCAACCGTTTCAAATCCAATAAACTCCAAAACCTTTAATCTATCAGAAAACCATTCGTCTTCTTCCAAGCCAATCAAATTATAAGCTACAAAACGCAAATGTTTCAAATCATCAGAAACTTCTTTTCTATTTACTAAACCAGAGGCAATATTTCTCAAAGGCTTTCCATTTGTTTCTAATTCAGTATCCTTTGGTAAGATAATTTCACCCACTACATCAATAATACCACCATTAGGAATTTCTTTAGGAATGTTTATATAATCCACTAGATGGGACACATCTTGACCAACCTCACCATCCCCACGGGTTGCCATGTGAGAAAACTTTCCATTTACATAAGTAACACAACCAGTAAGTCCATCCAGTTTTGCCATGCCAACAAGTGAACCATTATAATTTATTCTTTCAAGCCATTTAATAGCATCATCGGGTTGTTTGCCTTTTGCACAACTAAGTAATGGATGATTGTGTTTGATGTTGTTACTACCTTTAATATTAGTTCCAACTATTGAAAAGTATTTATTGTTAGGGTCCAGTTCTCTTAGCTGGTATTCAAGTGAATCGAATTCGCTGTCAGATAAAAAACTGTTTCCAGATGTGTAATATTCTTTTTTTGCTTTGAGCAATTTTTCTACCAATTCATTTACTTGCATTTCTTTCCCTTCTTTTATCATGTCTGTCGTATTCTACTATTTGAGCCAAATGGTTCAATATTCTTTTTACTTTATATTGACCGATGTTGTATAGACGCATAGTTTCACAATCAATTTTTCTACAAGTTTCCTCTTCTTGCAGTTCATCCTCTTTTCTAAATTTTACAATAAAAGTTCCAAAATTATAGGGAGCGCACTTTTCAAACCAATTGTAAGCGGTAACTTTTTCACCTTTTTCAAAAACAAGCTTTGAATCAAAAGTAGCCACAATTATGTCTTTCATTTTAACTCCTTATAAAGGAATAATACAATATTATTAAATAAATGTCAACTATATAATCTGCTTTTTACAAACTTTAATATGTCATTCTTATGGGGATTATTAGCGAGACCTATAACCAATTTATGCTTTTCAAAAATTTCATTTTCTTGTTCGTTTAAACTAACTTTTCCCTCAATAAACTTTTTTACAAAAGCAGGCCCCTTATTTGGAATTCCCTTAAGATTATCATCCGCTCCACAAATTGAATTATTAACAACTGCACATATTTCTGGAATAACTCTAAATTGTTTTGATATTGGATTAAATAGTCTGTCAGCCAACCCTTCTTGAACCACCTGTACGAAATCTTTATCAGCTGAGATTATTATCTTCTCACCTCTCATAGCTCTACATAATGCGTATATAATATCATCGGCTTCATAGTCTTCATGATGAAAATTATTATGATAGTCTATTTCTCTGCACTCATCCAACACTTCAAAAAGTTTTTCTTTTCCTTCTTTATTCCTACCACCTTTGTACTCAGGTAATATTTCTTTTCTCCATTTAGCTCCATTTCGTCCATCCCAAGCTATATAGATTTTTGAAGGTGAAAAGTCATTTTGTAACTTTCCTATTTGAGACTTAAATATATTAACAGTATTTTTTTGAATTTCTTCTGTGTTTGTTTCGTCCGCTTTCGCTTGAGCAACGTAAAAAGCGGCGTTCACTAAATTATTTCCATCAACTAATAAAACCATTAATATATCCTTTTATTCGCCAGCGATTTTATACACAACCATATTATCGGTGAAAGACCGAGCATCTATCTTGATGATTCCTGTATAGCGATTAGTTGTGCTTTTAGTATAACAATCCAAAATAGTACTCGTGTTGAAATTTCATCAAAATCATCGTCTATTTCACCCACACTATAAGCCAAGGCTGAAGCAACAAATCCTATAATTAAATATAATACAATCAGCAACCAAATCATATTTTATTCCTCTTAATCACAATACTTTTCAATAAAATAATTATAGTTTTTCCCAAGCAAAAACTCGTTTTGTAGTTCTGAAATAGTTATCTCTTTTCCTGTAAATTGTCTTTCTACTTTTTTATTAAAAAAGGAAAGTATAAACTCATTAAAAGTTTCTTGTGTAACAAATCCTACATGAATTACTAAATCAACTCTACCCGGTCTAATTAACGCTTTGTCTAGTTTTTCATAATGATTTGTTGTCATTATTAAAATTCTTCCGTGTATAGAAAGGATACCATCTATGGAGTTTAATATATCACTTAGACTTGAAAAACTAAAAATCGGTTCTTCATCTTTTAACATTTTTCCTTGCACGGTGTCTTCTTCACTTAACACATTTTTACTTTCTCTATCATTAGTAATTGTACTTGTATCTATGTCTTCAATAACCATAATTGATGATTCTTTTAAAGAACCTAATGAACGAGGCAGGTCATATAAATGTGTAGGAGATATAGTAGATATGTTTTTATTAATATATGAAGCTATTGCTTTTACTAAAGAAGTTTTTCCTGTACCCGGAGGTCCTTCTAATAATATACCTAATTGATAAGGTATTCCTCTTTCTTTATAAAAAGACTCATTGTTTACAAATTTATCAAGAGCGTTTAATAATTTAGTTTTTGTTTCATTTGGAATGAAAACAGAATTCATTTCTCTTTTAGGAATAGACGTTATAAACTCCCAAAGGCAAGGGTTATAATTAAAAACCTTTATTTCGTTCGGGTCTCCCACATCCAACTTTTTTACTGTTTGCACTAACTCATTAAAAAATAAGTGACTTCTACCAAATTTTGTAATTTGTAAAGTTACCTTTTCTTCATAAGATTTTGATTCTTTTTCTAATACACTTAAAAATAGCATTTTCTTTTTATAAAAGAGAATATGATAACCAAACCCAATAGTCAAAGCTAGTGTACTATCTCCCCATTTTCCATTGCTCATTCTTAGTGATCGAATAGTATATAGTTTTGAATTACCAAGAAGTTCTTTCATAAGAAGATCGTAACTAATATTAAAATTAGCTATACTTATTGTTGTAGTTAGCTGTTTTTTTATTGAGTAAAAAAGTTTGGTAGGTATATTCCTAAATAAATAAGTAACTACGCCTATACCGTACATTGAAATAAAAGTAGTTAAGATAACATTGTCTTCAAACAAGTTAGTAAGTTCAGATATTTGATTCATTATATTTTCCTATCAATTTTTGCTTGTTTTATTAAACTTTCCCATTCAATGTTTGTTATTTCAATTCGTTTAGTATAATCACAAATAACTCCTGTTGGATTAGAGCCTATAACTTCATTTGCTTTATCTACTGCTTTTTGTAGTTCTTCATATCCTGACCAAGCTTCAATATCAAAATCATCATAGGTATCTTCAAACAGGCTACCAATATCAATTTTATCGGCAAAAGTAGGAACGCAAGGATGAATTCTTAAATCTGAAAACTTTACTTTTGTTATATCATCTACTTCCAATAGATAATCATAAATTATATCCCAATCATCTTTTTCAAAATACTTATCCTTTGTTTCACTATATAAGTACTCTGTTTCTTCGCCTACTGGTAGTGAAAGAAATCTTTCAATATCTTTTTTATCTTTACATTCTTTACACAATAAACAATATTTTTTTGCAAAACCGCCACATATTTCACACTTTCTTCCAATCATTAGCATAAAATAATTGAGATAAGTTTGAATAAATACTTTTACCATCACAAAAAAGTTTCGCACCAAAGAAAGTATCTTCCTTGTATTCAAAGTCATCTTCAAAAAAATAATTATCAATTTGTTTCATTTTTGTTCCTTATTAAAACAACATCGTTTGCAGTTTTGCATATAATATTATTGCACGGATTATTTTTATCACCTTTTTCATGCTTAATATAAAGATGTTGGCAAACAAAAGAATTGTTGACGACGACTTCATATATCTTAACAACCTCTCCAACGCCTTGAGAGGATTCAACAACATCACCCACTTCATAAATGGCGGTTAATCTGTTTTCGAGTTTCATATATTAATAATACATTTTTATTATTTAATTATCAATTTCTTTGTTTAATTTATAGAGTTTTCCGCAGTCACCTTGATAAAGAAATTCCAATTCGCTAACTCTCCAAGATTTTGTTTTAGAATATTTAATTCTAAAATATCGTCGGCTATAACGACCTCGGGGTCGGACTCACCAAGTGTCCTTATACCAATGTGCTTTTGTCTAAACACAGAAAGTATCGCTCTGCTTCGCTCTTCAAATGCTTGAGCGCCTTTTATTTCTTCTATTTTAGGAGCGTATTTTCTACAGTCTTCATAGTTTGAAACCGATATGCCATCTTTTCTACGAGACTGAACAACTACTATGCCTGTGCTATTTTCTTCATTAAGTATTGCAAAAAAATCATTACACAAATCCTCATACGAAGAGGCTTTGTTATCTCCCCGACCTTCTTTTAATTGAGTAAAAAGATCAATAACAACTTGAACTGAATCTAATCCCCATTCTTTTTTTGTTTGCTTGATGTTTTCGTGAATTGATTTTAGATTGCTAGAACAGCTTGAAAGTTTAAAATATCTATTTTTTATCAATCTTGCTTTTTCTTTTCTAACAGCCTCTAATACATAATCATCAATAGAGCCAGTAACTTTATCGGTTTTGTAAAATTCTGATAAAGGTATTTTAGTTCTCAAAGAGCATAGTTTATCCATAGAAAGTATTTCACCCATTTCAAATGGATAGTAGATTAAAGGAGTTTTTTTATTTATGTTTCCATTTAACATGTTTAGTATGGTTGTTGTTTTTCCCATTCCGGGCCCAGAAAACAAAGTAATAAATTGCCCTTTTGGTATTCCACCACCAGTTAAACAATCATCTAAAAAGGACATGCCAGTTGACATAAAGTTTGACGTAGATCCTCTGCTCATAAGTAAAGTTTCATAGTCTTCTAATATTTCAGTAAACGATCTTAAATAAACATTTTTTTCAACAACGGTGTCTATAGCCCAATTAAGTTCGTCAATAGTTTTTTGAACTTCAGCAATATTCAATTCACCTTTACTTAAAAAATGTTTGGCGGCTTTTTTTAAAATGTCCCCTCCAACTTTGTCCTTTACAAAATCAGTAATTACTCTTTTTCTGTAATATTGAAAGTCTTTTTCTTCTTTGCCAACTTTATCTTTTATGCTATTTACAATTTCGTACGTGACGTCTTTGTTTATCTTTAGGCATTCAGAAACAATTGTGGATGTTGTAAATGACACTTTTTGTGAATATAATTTTTGCAATGTTTCGAAAATATCTCTCGATAAATCGTTTACCAGATAATTAAAATTTTCATCTTTAATTAAATCTGGATTGTTGATTATACAGGATAAGTATTGTTGCTCATTGATAAGTATTGAATTCATTTTAATCCCAAATTGATTTTACATCTATGTTATATTCATCACTAACAAATACATCATTAAATTCTAAATATCCATCACGAAGCTTTATATTTCTTTCTATTAAATTTTGAATGTCATATGAAAAACCGTTATTTTGAATTTCTTCTATTTTTACATTTGAGGTAAATATTGTATTAAGCTTATAAGTCTCAAGTCTTTTTCTTATAAAGCGATCAAGATACGGTAGTTGGTAGCCGCTCTTAAAGAGAGTGACCTTTGCCTTATCGAAAGCATCGTCTATAACCAAAAGCTTACAATTTAAATATTCATCAATTTTATCATTTTTCTTTTCTGTTGCAAAAGCGTCTGTTATCATATCAACTAAATCGCCCATAATTATAAATCTACAATCTATACTTTTTTTACAAGCATCATATAAAATAGATTTAGCTGTAAATGTTTTTGAGCAATTATTTCTTCCATATAAATAAAGCGAACTGTTTGAACTTGTTTTGTTGTCAAGATTTTGTGTATAATATTTTATTTTTGACAAAAGATTTTTGTCTTTTAACATTAAGTCATCAACAGACGAATTATGTTCAAAAATATTTGCCTTTGATTGATTTAGTAAAAATTTTTGAAGTTCTTGATAAGATTTCAAACAATCGCATTTTGTGGCCGTTCCTGTTTGTTCGTTAAAAATCCAACCATCCTTACACTTACTACAATGTTTATACATTATTCCTCAACAATGGTTTTGAAATCGTTTTTGATAATTTTTTTCAAGTTTTTGAAAACGTCAAGCTTTGTATAATCTCCCGTGCTTTCAATGTCTTTTAGTTGACCAACCAATCGTTTAAGTTCATCGTGAGGAGAATAAAAAGCATCAATTTGAGCCTCTCTACCTTCAGGGGTTTCTTTATCTTCTCTATAACGAACCAAAAAGTTTCCTACGTAAGGTATATGAATTCTTTTATTGTTTGTGTACTTTATTACAAATTGAGTTAGAAATGCTTCGAAAACACTTCTAATATCATTTTCATCTACACCCGATAAAAGAGAAATTTCACTAATTGTTTTATTGTCTTCTATATTTGTGAGCATTTTTTCCTTTTTTATAAAATACAAATAATAAGTGTTTTTGTCAATCGTTTAGGCGAGTCTTGTAAACGCCCGGTGAAACCTCAATTAACAACATTCCTTTTTGTGTTTCAATTTCTTTTTTCTTTTCATTGAATTGAGACTCTGTTAATTTCTGTCCATTCAAAATAATTTCTTTTTCATCCATAATTCTCTCCATATAATATTGCATTCTAAAAGCATCTTTTTTCTTTTTGAAAAAATTATACATGCTTTCATAATACTTTTCTTTATTATTAAAATAGTTAAAAAACAACTCTAAATTTTCTTTTAAGTTGTTTTCTACTAAAACTATATGATCCGTATTTCTAATGAATAAGCTTACAATATTTTCCAATTTATAATCTTTATGGTACTAGAATAATATTTTGAATTGCTGTTTTTAATATAATTCTCAATAGATCGTAAACTATCTGTTGAGAATATATCTTTTTCTTTTATTACTATGTTGTCAATATAGTCTTTATTAAAATCAGACTTAACATAAAACGAAACAAACATCATAGCTTAATCCTCTAATA
>Ga0116147_1003439_pt1 | contig 14977 bp, 19 predicted proteins | sample AD_JPNHG3_MetaG_FD_89749 | JGI IMG/M metagenome (GOLD analysis project Ga0116147, IMG submission 89749) | Active sludge microbial communities of municipal wastewater-treating anaerobic digesters from Japan - AD_JPNHG3_MetaG | ecosystem: Engineered > Bioreactor > Anaerobic > Digestate | place...
CACCGTGGGTGTCATCTCTGGCCTGAGAACTAAAATGCTTTTATCGGCATCAACGAATGTGTACGTGTGAGCTAAAAGTTCATCACCCGATTTGACCTGATAAAATTCGATTGGTTGTAACATTGGTCCCTCCACCTCATCAAAACCGAAATTTTCAATGGTAATTCGAATTCTATTTTCAACTTCACGCAAAAAAGTACGCCGACCAGGGCTTTGGTATTCAAAGCCTTTTAGGGATCCTTTTTGACGTAACTCGTCTGCTGTTAAACTGTCAGACACGTGCATTGTTACTTCTTTTTCCATCATACCTGCTTGATATTTGATTAGCCTTGATCTATCATCTAGCAAGCATATTATACCATACACGGTTTGCGGATACTTATATGTCGAATAGGTTTAAAGATGAAAATATTCGCGAGCCTATGGTTGGTTTTAAGGACTTAATTGGTCGAGAGGTGAGGTTAAGGGCGTACGTCTCAAATAAGATTGGTGAACTCTTCCAGAAATGGGGATATGACCAAATAATTTTTCCCTTAGTTGAACGGGCAAGTAGTTTTAGTGAGGAGGTTGTTGGAGGTTCACCTTGGCCAGAGTGGGACAAAAGAAGCGTTTTTTATCTGCACATTCAAGACTACAAGAATACGTATAGTGAATTGCCGGTGCAGACACCTTCTTTATTAATACCTGAAGGAACAATATCGGTTTCAAGATGGCTGGCAAAACAGCTTGTTTTGAACAAGAGAAAGGCAGAATTATTTCCAATAAAGGTTTTTTACATAACGCCCTGTTTTAGAAATGAGCTAATTTCTAAGGTTTCTACAACAAAAAGTAGAGAATTTAATCAGGTAGGGGTAGAAATTTTAGGTACATCAAACCTAATTTCAGATATCGAGGTTCTTTTTCTTGTGTATGAAGGTTTTAGGGCAATTGATATTCCAAAGTCGGCAATAACGATACGTGTTGGCAGTGTTGAGGTATTTAATTTGCTCTGCGCAGAGTCCGGAATTGATGAACAAATAAGGATTGATTTCAAGAATAGTTTAGATACCATTGCTGAAGCTCGGGCCGGTAAAGGACCTGAGCGACTAGACCCTGAAATCAAAAAGGTTATTGATACAGTTAAAAACCTAAAAGTTTCAGATAAATTAATGAAAAAATGGGAAGTAATATGCAATACATATACAAAAACAATTGATCGAAAGATAATTGATCTTCTTGGGTACCGAAAACCACTAGAGGAACTGAATAGGTTAGCCGAAGTTTTTCAAAAAAGTGGAATTAAATGTTTTATTGACCCATCAGTGATTAGAAGTCACGAATACTACACGGGTATAGTTTATGAGATTGATTTAAAAGTGGCCAACAAAACCCTTGTGGAAGTCGCAGGCGGTGGAAGATATAACAAATTAATTAGTAAGTTTTTGGCTGGTAAAAATTATCAAATTCCGGCGGTGGGTTTTGCTTATGGTTTGGAAAGATTGGTTGAATTTTTTAAACTGATGAATAAACAAAAAAAGAAGGGGTATTCGGTAAAATATTGGACTGATATAGGTAGCGCTGACGAAGTGTTATACGCAACACCTCACTCTACAAAAGAAATAATTGATATTTTTTCGTTTGCACAAAAGGAAAGGGCTAAGGGTCAAAGAGTAAATCTGTATGTCGGTGACGGTAACAAAAAGGAAGCCGCTAGTTATGCAAAAAAGGTTGGTGCCAATTTGTTAATAAATAACTTCTCAAAATAATGCAGTATCTTAATGTGTAAGCCCAGGTATTTTTCAATAGCTTGTGAAATAAATCCGTGGATGAATTCTGCAAACCAAGTTGGTTCCCAAAACGTATTCCATCAGTGGCAAGGTTTGGTGGAAGCATACAAAAGTTTAAGGGCTAATGTAGAATTAATTTCTTCAACACCTTTGGTTCTTGATTGGTTTTCACAGCCAACGCGGGTTTGATTTATCAGAAAGTTTTTTTCCCGCATAACCCCGGATTTTCGGAAAGACAACCTGAAAGGCCTATATTTGTGAAATGATTTAAGGAATATGGTTACAAAATTGTTGATTTGCCCGATGATATTATTTTCAAAGGTGCTGGTGGTGGACTGTTTTGTGGTAAAAACCTACTTTTGAGTAGTGGATTTAAATCTAACAGAGAGGAGTTGTGTGTAAATTATGAATGTAACTTGACGTATTTGAATAACACATTAATAACTGGCTTTTCTGACAAATCTTTCGAAGACGTGGCTACTAGGCTAGGTCTTAAAATTAAAGAGGTTAAAATGACAGAATTTATAAAATCGAGCTGTGGCACCAGATGTCTAACCCTTTTTATTTAGCTTTTTGATCTCTGGAATTTTATTTTTCACTCGAGAAAATCTCCGGAATTGTTATGTATCTTTGCAAAACTTTCAATTACAGAGTCGAAAGTCTTAATTAAGGTTTCCAAACTTTTATCTATACAGTCTTGATATTTTGGAACACCTTGTTTAGCTTTATAAGTTCAGAAACATCTTCTTTAAAACGCATTGCAGTTGTATGGGAAATGCCCTCAGTAAATAAATACCATTTTTGAAAGTTTTAACAATTGATTTATAGGGACTAAAGGGGTTCAAACTCGTAAGATTAACCAAGTAGAGTACCCCAGTAATCGAAAATGAATTAGGCCCATGTGACTTTTTTCGTTTTATGTTATGATTATCTTAAGGTCAAGTTTAATTTTTAAATATTAAATCAATCTATGACTAATAAAAAAAATCAAAATACAGGAATGGCTATTGTAGCTTATATCCTTTTCTTTATTCCACTTTTAACTGAGTCTAAAAATGATCCTTTTGTTAAATTTCATGTCAAACAAGGATTAGTTCTCTTTCTCGGCTGGATTATAGTGAGTATTATTGGGTTTATTCTGCCGTGGCAGCTGCATTTAATTGTTAGCTTATTAAATTTGGTTTTGTTTATTTTAATGATTATAGGTATTCTCAGTGCTGCTAAGGGTGAGCAAAAGCCTTTGCCGCTTATTGGTCAGTTTGGCGAACAGTTCAAAATCTAACATCTTTCAATTTTAAACTAGATAAACTATCTGTTTCGCCGGTGTTTGGGTTAATATAGTTAGCTTTTAAGCAATTTTTTGGGGATAAGTTTCACCTTTAATTTTTCTTGCTTTGTCACCAACCTTCCATTTATCGTAAACATCCTTGGTTGTATTAATTTCGATTTTTTTACCCTCATTAGTTTCAAAATAGAGAGTGTAAACGTCTTTAGAATAAGGACCTTCATCATTATCCAGCTCCACATGTTCTTTATCGGTCAATTTTCCTTTCCATGACGATTCCTTTTGCCTATTAATTTTCTTTTGAAGTGATCTGGCACCCATAAAAAACGGCAGCCCAAAAATAATAAAAACAATGATTAAAAAAATTAGTCCTCTCATCTTTAATTCTCATTAAACACGGTTTTTTTCTTATTGTCAAGGGTTTTAATTTTAACTTGACTTTTTGGCTAAAAATTGTTTTATAATAAAACCAATGAAGACTAAATGGTCAATCGTTATATTTTTCCTTATTCTTGGGAGTATCGGGTTTTGGTTGGTGGTCGTAAAGGGACAAAAATTTACCCCGGCGGTTTCCGAGGAGGACGAGGATGAAACCCAGCTTTTGGAAAGAATAAACAGGAGGGAGACTCCGCCACTAGCAACCTCAACTTCTAAAAATATTCCTACAGCGGAAAGTGCGCCGGCAGTTGCTTCAGCGGTTCCTCTGCCGACAGAAGAAGATATTATTAGGACTTTTTTTGAACTGATTGACGAAAAGAGAATTCCCGAGGCAATTTCGATGATGTCAGCTTCGATGGTTGGCGATGATTCCAGTAAGCAGGCCTGGGGAGTTCATTTTAATGCTTTTGACTCAATTATGGTTCAAAAAGTTGAACCGGCGATGGAAGAAAATTGGACTGATAATAGCCACGAATATAAAGTTACTTTAAATGTGAGGGTTTCTCCACAAGCGGCTAATGCTCCAATTCCCTATTACGGATGGGGAAATGGTTCCAATATTCGCTGGGTAGAGATTGTCAAAGAAAATGAACTTTGGAAAATAAATAGTTTAGCGACTGAACCATAAATTTGTTATAATATTTACAATGATCAAAAAGATTAGCTTTTTGGTTTTTTCTTTGTTACTGGGTTTTGCCAGTTTAACTACTTCTGTTTTGGCTGAAGACCAACCCCCGATGATTTTTGACACAGGCAAGGGTTACTTAGGGGGCTGTGGTTTGACTGATAAAACCACCTGGACTTTGGATGAAGATTTGGAGATTAAACTTTTCCAAATTTGGTATAACTGGGATGCCAATGAAAAAGAAGTTGGAATTACTGTTAAAAAAGACGGAGAAGAGTTTTTAACAGGAACAGCAACGCGGTCGGGATGCGATGTTTACCAAAAAAATTGGTGCAATGGCGATTTGAAAGTAGATAAAATCTTTCCGAAAGGGGATTATGAACTTACAGTCGATAAGAAAAGACAATGCGCCATTCCCGATGGCAATGGAACAATAAGACTTTATGGAACTAAAACAAATGCATCGATTAGCGAAGAATCAACCATAACTACGGCGCCAACAGCAACTCCGACCTTGGTTTCTTCTCCGATGGCTCGGTCGGCAACCACTCCTCAAAAATGTTCTTGCGGCTGGTGTTATCCAGCGGTAGGATTGCTAGTAATTTCCAATTTTCTTACTTTAGTTTTTATTTTTAGAAAAAAGTAAATTAATAAGGGGTGATAATTTATGAAAAAAAATTTGATTATAATTTTGCTGGTTGCAGGGGTAGCGGTGGGAGGTATTTTTGTCTTTTCTTCCAAACCAAAACAGGGAGAAGAAATTGTTTCTTCCACCCCATCTGCTAAAGAATCAATTAAAACTAAAGAATCGAAAACTAACCCTGCAAATTCGCTTTCCTTGGGTGGCAGCTACCGGTGTACTTATACCCTTGAAGAAGGATTAAAGGTGACGACTTATATTAAAAACGGGAAGATGAGAACGGAAATTCCTCTCGAGAATGGTGATACTAATGTTTCTTTATACACCGATGACAAAGTGTATCAGTGGAGTGAAAAAGAGAAGCAGGGAATTTTTATGTCGGTGGAAGATGCCAAAAAACAACCGGGGACAGAAGTTCAGGACCCGGATGAATATCTTAACGACATTAAAAACAAATATCATCCTGATTGCAAGAATTTGGATCTAGAGGATAGCTTGTTTACATTGCCCGAAGATGTCCGATTTCAAGACTTATCAGAGGCATTAAAACATTCAAGTTAAGCAGTGAAAAAAATTATAACTGTTGTTTTCCTTGTTTTAAGCCTGTTTAGTGCAAAACTGTTTTTTGCGCCCGCAATTTTGGCGCAAACAGCTGATAAATCGCCCGGGCTTTGCTACTCTCAATGCGGAGCTTACAAGTTTTATTGGAAAGGCGATTTCTGCTTTGACATGATCCAGGAAAACTGCGCCAAGAAATTTGGGGTTACGGACGCAATTTCCATGTTGAAGGGGGTTTACGATACGGTGGTTAAGAAAAAGCTGGCCATGATTTTAGATGTCAAACCAATTTTCCAAGCTTGGCTGATATGTAAGCCTTTGATTGAAAACTGCGTGGCCCATGAACTTGAAAATTGTGAAGATATTTGTGAGGCAAAACCGCTTTATTATGCGCCCAACTTAACGGTGGGTAGCGATTGGGGTAGCAGTTTCCACGGCCTATTTTATGACGAGATAAATAAAAAGCTTTCTTTAAGGGTGATGAACAATGGTTTGGGCTATGCCTGGGATATCGGTGTGCGGTTAAGCTACGGTTCTACCGATCAGCAGGACACTTCGGTAATGACAATGACACCTTATCTTGCCGAAACGATTCCCGAATTACTCTTTTTGGGTTCGCGGCAAGCGGCGCCTAAGGGAGTTGGTGATGCTGTTACCGATTTTTTGATTGATCAAAGCAACTTCAGTAAATATTTGCAAAAATACAAGTCTGATGCCAATAATCATTACATCCCGCCGCTGTGGGAGAAAACCATTGATATCGAGGCGCCGGCGGGAAAACTAACCCGTTTTGTTTTAGAAGTTGATTATGACAAGCTTATTCCCGAAACAAGCGAGCTTGATAACACCTATGTTCTGGAAATTGACAAAAGGCCAACGCCGGCCAAGTTTGAATTTGAAAAAATTGAGGTGACAAGGGAAGAAAATAGCCTAACCAATTATCAGGTGAAAGCAACGATTAAAAACGATGGTGATTTAGACGGTAATGCCCTAGTCTCTTTTTATGAGGGTAGTAAAACCGGTGACAACAAAGTTTATGGCCAAATAAAAATGATAAAAATGATTAACGGCCATGATAAAAAAGTTTTTACAACTAATATAAAAGTTGATGTTGCTAATGGTTCTGCTAGCTGTACTACTAATAAGCAGTTTTTAGCCACTGTTAGGGACGAAAATGGCCGGGAGCGCCAGGCCCAGTTTGAAATTCCCCTTTACGCTGGCGAAATTAACGGCCGAGTAATGGATAAAAATGATAAGCCAATTGATGGGGTAACAGTGAAGGCCTCAACCGGGCAGACGACAACGACAAACAAAGGCGGTTATTATCATCTTGGTGGCATTAGTACCTTAGGCGAGGTAACTTTGACTTTTACTCACCCTGACTACACTGCGGCAACGACTAAAAAAGTTACTATTTCTTTTGAACAAGATAATACTATTCTTGGTTCATGCCAAGTTAAAGGATTGGAACATTGGGATGTTAATGTGGTGATGGGCGACCAGCCCCTACGTTTAACCGTGCGTTTAAAATCGACCAAAGGCGATTTACTTTCCGGCAAAGTTCTTTTTATCGGCGGCGCCGGGGTTTTTTCTTATGAAGTTAGCGGCGAGAAGGTAATTGAGGAAATGGAGCCGGGGCAGTTTAGAGTGACGGCCAGCAGTCTAGGATATATTACTAAAGAAGTTCAGGTGGTAATTACGCCGCCGGATTACACTTTAGAAATTGTTTTAGAACTCTTAGCCGGCCGGCCAAGCGATGAAGGTTTAACTTTGATGACGCCGGTTAAACTTTGGGAGAAAACGATTGAGAAGGGAAAAATTGATGAGTTAACTGGCACTAAAAATGGCAAACTCTTAGTGGTTAACACCAACGACAGTACTGTTTCAGGAGGAGTTAAGAATTGGCAGGGGAAATTAACCTTTATTAACCCAACAGATGGAACGATTATTAAATCGGTCACCGTGCCTTTTAATACCGGCCAATCAATGTCTGCCGTTGCCTTAGATGCTTCTTATGACGGCCGGACCGTAGGTTTTTCTTATGCCATTATTCCCGATAAGAAAAAAGACACAAGGTTTGAAACTTTTATGAAAGTTTTTAACGCTTCCGGAAACGAGTTGGGGACAATCAGTTTGGGAAGATCGGTGGTGATGGCAGAGGTTTCCCCCGACGGCTTTTATCTTTGCTCGCCGTTGATGAATTCCAATTTATATAAGTATACTCGTAAAGAAATTGAGGGGGTTGGCGATGGCAGAGATTCTAAGGGTTGCCGTGAGTTTTTTCTACACGATAATAATTTAGTTGATAATTGCCGCGGGGAAGATGGCTGGTGTGTTTTGACGCTGGCGGAGCAATTAGTGCGGCGGTTGGGAGAATCTTTAGGCGGGAGAAGTGGCCGTTTTGTTATGGACAGTAGCACTAATGACCAAACTATTATTATGCGTAATTATCGCGGTTTAACTTTCTTTGGCAAAAACACTTGGTCTAAAGAATTAGAAAGCGATCCGGGTTTTTTAAGCGCGGCGGTGACGCCGGGCGGGGATTATGTTATTGTGGCGAAGGACACGGCCAGGCCCGTAAATTCTTTGGCAGTTTTTGATAAAAACGGTAATGATGTAACTCCTAAATTTGATTATAAACACGTTCGTTTCGTTGAAGCTAATGACCGGGGAATTTTCTTTGCCACGGTAGTAAGAAACGAAATGGCTTATTATCAATTAGGGAAGTATGCGGCCGAGTATAAGCCGCCGGAAGCAAATAAACCTATGGATCACATTTCCTTTGGTGAAATTCAAATTTATAATGAGACGGAGAAAAAATTTAAAAATGTTGAAGAAACCCTGACTTGGGAAAATCTTTCTATCAATACACTTTATAAAATTAAAGACAAAATTGCTGTTAGCACTTCTTGGGGAAAATTAATTCTTTCCTCGGGAACGGTTTTTGCTAAAAATGAAAATGGTGAACCGATGCTTTCCTGGGGACAAGCGGAGGTAGAAGCTGTTAATCCTATAACGATGGTGGTTTTTAAAAATAAACTGCCGGATGCGGAAAAATTATATGATGCTTTTAGTCAGTATAATCAGGGAAAATTGCCGGAAAATAAATATTTACTTATTCATAATTTACATACTGACTATTTGGTAAAAACTGAAAATCAAAAAGTTGTTATTCAGATTCGTAAGGGTGAAGTAGAAGCGATTTCCCAAGGAGAAAAAATTAATGTCAGTGAGGGAAATAAAATAGTAATTGACGAAAATAATAAAATTTTCCGTAGCCGCCTCATTCCTACCTGGTTTTACTTTTTAGGAATAGGTGTAGTATTAATTATTTTATTTTTAATTTTACCTAAACACAGGGTAAAAACTTAAGTTTAATGAAAGAGTTGTTTTTTTGGTTTTTAACTCCAGAAAAGAATCGTTATCTTGTCATAGGTTTAATCATGACTATTTTGGGAGTAATTTTAATCCCTTTTATAATTGGTATTCCCATTGCTGGGATTGGTTTCAGTATCTTTGCTATTGGAGTCCTGGTTTCTTGTGGGCAAAAATTTTCTAAGTTTAGGAAAAGATAGTCTATTTATAAACTAATCTCCCTTCTATTTTTCTTGAAATATTTTGATTATTTTTTAAAAATTCCTCCAAGACCTGTTGGGCTGATGTAGTTATCACTTTTGATTTCCCTGAGGCTAAAAGTTCCTCATTGGTAATATTTAAATAATTGGCCGAGTTGTTAAAGTGGTAACCCTGTAGACCGATGGTATAAAATTTGGTTTTATCAACTGGTATCCCATCAATATTTAGGGAGAGTAATTTGTCTTGTTTATCGGAGTATTCAGCTCTGACCTTTCTATTTACTTGATAACATTCACCTTCCCCATTTCTATTTTCCGTTCGCATAATATGACTAAAGATGTTCCATAACTGGGCTCCGGTGATAGTGAATTTTTTTAAAATATCGTCATAGGGAAAAGAGGCCAATAGATCCTTTAAGGTTACAACCGGACCCAATTTTTTAACTCGAATTGAACCACTGCCAACTAACATTACATCACAATCGGCATTTTCTGCTAAGGCATCGGCAATTAAATTTCCAAGAGAAGTTTCCTCTTCTCTTTTAGGATGAGTTAAGGTTTGGGAAAGTTTAGACAAAATTACATTATATTTTCTGTCAATTTCTCCTTGAAAACTCTGAATATATTCTTCAAGTTTTTTATCCGGTTTGGCCAATTTATTGTCAATAGGAATAAGTTGCCATTTATATTCAATAATACTGTTAGTGTCATCATCAACCACAATATCGAATCTTCCAATTTGATTAGTGCCTACCCCTGCTTGAGTAATCAGAATGTTATTAATTTGAGCGGGTTTTTTTAAAACAGTGTGGGAGTGACCACCAATAATCAAGTCCACTCCCCATTCAGGTTTTAATAATTTGGCTAGTTCTATGTCAGATTCAAGGCCAATATGGGTTAAAAGAATGGTTAGGTCAACATCATCATTTTTATAGGCATTACAGATTTTTCCCACTTCCCGGCTAGCCTCTTCGACTCCGACGAAAGTTCCAATTAATTTGTCCTGTTTAAGAGAATCAATGATTTTTTCAATGATAATACCGATGAAAAGAATGTCGAAGCCAGCTTTTTTCATAATTAAATATGGCTGTAAAATTCGACGATTATTTTTAATAATATATAAATTTGCATTAATTAATGGAAAATTAGCCATTTTTTCTAAAAATAACAAATGAGGTAAGCCATAGTCAATTTCATGATTACCAACAGTTACCACATCGGGAGCTAGATAGTTCATAATTTCTATAGTGGAACAGCCTTTCCATTCAGTATCAATTAGAGATCCTTGAAGCATATCACCAGAAATAACATACAAAACATTTTCTTCTTCCCGTCTGACTTTATTAATATAACCCGAAAGTAAAGATAAACCACCAATTAGTTCTTTCTTGCCAGCTTTCATTTCCGCTAAAAAATCCCCATGCATATCATTAGAATGAAGAATGGTAAATTTTTTAGTTTTCATAATTCTAAACTGAGTTTATCACTTTCTGGTTGGTCTGTATGGCCGGCTATTAGGTTTCGACATAGACTTAAGAAAATAATGTATTATACTGTAAACTAAATGAAAGCTATTAGCCAGTTGGCGGCTGAATTAAAATTAACTCCTGAACAAGCAGGAGAAATTGAACAGTATTTTAAGGAATTAGTAGTCCAGCTGTTGGAAAATATTAAGCAGGATAATCTCAAAAATTTTGACGAAACGATCGAAAAAATCAAAACTAATACTGCTTAGATATATTGAAGCTCTGGGGTTTATCGGCAACCTTATGTGTTTTACTTAGCCTTTCTTTCTAGTTTGAGCTCTTAGGTAAGAGGAGTGAAGTCTTTTGGCATGAATAGCGTCCAGCCTCAACCCCAATGGTGGTTGCTTCGTCGTGGCCGGGGAGAACAACAGTGGTTGGAGGCAGTTTCAGCAGTTTTTTGATGCTGTCTAAATTCTCTCCTCTGGCTGGCAGGTCTTTAAATAAAGTATCGCCAGTAAACACTACCTGTAGTGTAGGACTATAAAAACACACACTACCTGTAGTGTGTCCAGGGGTTTTAATTATCTGAAAATCAAAAATTTTATTTGGGGGATTTAAAATTGGAATCTGATAAATTAACTGGAGATCTTTGGCGGCACCGATATGGTCAGAATGTAAATGGGTCAATAAAATGCCGATTGGTTTTAATTGTCTTTTTTCGATTTCGTCACTAATAAAATCAGCTTCATCCCCGGGATCAATAATTACCGTTTCTTTAAGGCAATCGTCCCAAACTAAATAGCAGTTAGTTTTCATTTGACCGACAACTAAAATCTCGTATTTCAACATTATTTGATTATAATATAATTAAATGAAAGTCTTAATTGTTTTGTTATCAGCCCTCTTATTATTTGGTTGTGGGGCCAAAAAACCAGAATCACTTTTACCATCTTCTGATGAAAATGAAACGGAAGAAATGGTCGGGTCGAATTATGTTGATAAATTGGCCAACGAAAAAATAGATTTCAGTCAAAGCTTTAATTTAAACCAAGAGTTTACTGTTAATTTCAAAACCTTTGAACCTGAAGGAGAAGGAGTGGCTACTTTTAAAGCAAGGTCGATTAAAGAAATTCCCGATGTTGATGGTCGAACCGCCGGAGAAAATAATAAATTGATTTTGGTTGAAATTTCTGTCAGAGGTAACGCCAAAAATAAAGGTTTGCCTTCAACTTTTAATCAAATCGGTGATTATCCTTCACCCCAATTTGTTTTGGTTGATAAAGCGAATAATAAATCTTTTGTTGAGACTAATTATTTTTCGACGGCTTATACTGCCAGTAAGAATTTATTTGAATTAGATAAAATTACGCTTGATAACGAGGAATGGGTTAAAACAGCTTTAGTTTTTGAAATCGATCAAAATTTGATTCCCGATCTGGCTTTTCGGTTTACCGGCCTGACTGGCAAGACGGAATTTTACGATATTAAAGAATAATTTTTATTTTCCCTCTTTTATCGAGGAGGGGTTAGGGGAGATTTTGAATTGAAAATTGAAAATTGTCTCGTTGGCCTGGCGCCAATGGATGGAGTGACTGATGAGGCTTTTCGTTTAGTCCAATGTCGGATTGCCAAACCCGATTTGATTTTTACTGAATTTGTCAGCGCTGAAGGGTTAGCTCGCGGGGCTAAAAAACTTTATCAGACTCTACAATACACGGAAGTTGAGCGGCCAATTGTTGCCCAATTATTTGGTAAAGATCCTGAAAGTTTTTGTCAGGCTGCCCAAAAATTGGTTGAATTAAAATTTGATGGGATTGATATTAATTTAGGTTGTCCGGCCCGGACAGTTGTTCGTCATGGTTCAGGAGCGGCTTTGATGAACAAACCTGATTTGGTGGCGGAAATAATTAAATCGGTTAAACAAGTTATACCTGAAAAAATGACTCTTTCAGTTAAAACCCGCCTCGGACCAAAGAGTTGGTTTGATTTTTTAATTAATCAGGATTTGGATTTTTTGACTATTCACGGCCGGACCTTAGAACAGGGTTACGGCGGTACCGCCGACTGGGAAGCGATCGCCGCCATCGCTCGGATTAGTCCGATTCCGATTATCGGCAATGGTGATATTCAAAATAGGCAGATGGGGGAGGAGTATTGCCAGAAGTATCGTTTGGCCGGGGTGTTGATCGGCCGAGCGGCCATGGGTAATCCCTGGGTTTTTGTCAATCACCGGCCGACGCCGAGAGAGCGTTTCGAAGCGGCAGTTCTCCATGGACAAATTTTTCAGCAAGTTTTTCCCAATCGCCGGTTTGATTCGATGCGCAAGTATTTTCTTCTTTATGCGGCTGGTTTGCCTCAGGCAAAGAAATTAAGAAGTAAAATTGTTCGCTGTCAGTCATTGACAGATTTTTTACTCCTTGAAGAAGATTTTATAAATTGTTAAAGTGAGACGATGAATGAATTACAAAATTTAATTAATGCTCATTATCAACGTTTAGATAATCTTTCCCGGGAGTTAAAACAGCAGAAGGAAATGTTGAATGACTTACTGGAAAAAGATGAAGAATTTGTTCAGGCCGAAGAGGAAGCCAAAAAAACGGCTAAAGTTAAAGCTTTGGCCAAAAAAAAATTATTGCTTCGACCCGAAGCCAGGGCTTTAGTGGAGAAGATTAAGGATAATCAGTTTCAGATAAAAGAAATTAAACTAGCTTTGTCCGATTATTTGGCTCAGTATATGCGTGAGGCGGGGACAACTCAGATTGCCGCTCCTGATGGTTCGTCTTACCGAATTGTTTATACGGCTAGATTGGTGAAAAGTGAATAATGAAGAATAATGTTATAATCTAAAAATGACAATAATTAATAAATCAGGTGTAACTCTTGTTGATTTTTGGGCGCCATGGTGTGGTCCATGCCGAATGTTAATGCCAATTATGGATGAGTTAGAGAAGGAATTAGCTGGTAAAGTTAATTTTCAGCGAATTAATATTGACGAAGAACCCGAATTGGCTAATCAATATAATATTAAAAGCATTCCAATGGTTTTGGTTTTTGTAAATGGGGAACTGAAAGAAATTATATCGAATTTTCGTCAGAAGGAAGATTATCTTGAAGCGATTGAAAAGTATATTTGATTTTTTTTACTAATTACTGGTTATACATTAAGGGATGTTAGTTGATGAGGTTCAAATAACCATTAAGGCTGGTGATGGCGGCGATGGCTTAGTCCATTTTTATTCTGATCGATTTCGACCCCATGGTGGTCCTGATGGCGGCAACGGCGGCCGCGGCGGCGATGTCTATTTTGAAGCTGTTAACGATATTTTGCGACTAAAACGATTTCGAGCCGGGAAGTTTTATGAAGCGCCTAAGGGTGGAAATGGTGGTCCCAATAAACGTGCCGGTGCTGATGGCCAGGATTTAGTTTTAACTATACCAGTAGGAACAGTGGCTACCTATGATAATGGAACTCAGGTTGAATTTCTTCAAGCTGGTGAGCGGAAGTTGATGGCTCGCGGCGGCCGCGGCGGCCGAGGAAATTTTTGTTTTCGTTCGGCTACCAATCAAACGCCAAAGCAAGCTGAAGCTGGTCAAAAAACTGAAAAGAAAAAATTATTTCTCCAATTAAAATTAATTGCCCAAGTAGGTTTGATTGGTTTACCTAATGCCGGTAAATCAACTCTTTTAAATGAATTAACTCGGGCTCGGGCTAAAGTAGCCGATTATCCCTTTACTACGCTGGAGCCTAATTTGGGGGTGCTTCAATCCGGTGTAATTATTGCCGATATACCGGGATTAATTGAGGGAGCTGCCGCTGGTAAAGGATTAGGAGTAAAGTTTTTGAAACATATCGAACGAACTAATTTATTAGTTCATTGCTTGTCAGCGGAGTCAACTGACTGGCAGAAGGATTATAATATTGTCCGCCGTGAGCTGGCTAATTATAGCTCAGCTTTAGCAGTTAAACCGGAAATAATTGTGATCACTAAATCAGATTTACTAACCCAAAAACCTAATTTTAAATATGATTTAGCTGTCTCTATTTTGGATGATCAATCAATCAAAAAACTGGGTGATTTAATTACAAAATCTATTTCTTTAAAGTTTTTTTAATTTTACCAACCACTTTTTTTACTTGTTTGTTTTTGACTATTTTTCTAGCGTCCTTTTTAACCTCATCACTGGCGGCCAGACCGCCGATAAACCCGGCGATTGATCCTAAAAGACTACCTAGTAGAAAACCATTTCTTTTTTTCTTCTTCATCTTAAATTCAGTTTAAATTATTTTAATTCCTGTGTCAAGAATGGGATTTCTCTTTCCTCCTGGCTTATACCTCCATGACAGCTCGGATAGCGGATTTCATAAATGTCTTTTTAGTACTACCAGCTTTTATTTCCTCTTTAACCTCTTTTGATTGGCCGGCATCACATAAAAACAAAATTACATTTTGGTAGTTGGTGAAAGCATTATTGACAAAATTGGGAATTTCCTCAAACTTAGTTGGTAGTGTTTGCCCAGTAATTAGGGTCATTAATATTGTCTTTATTAATAACAACGTTGATTTTGTAAATTTTATCCTCGTTTTCCTTTTTAACCAAAGTACCGGTATAATCCGAGGTGATC
>Ga0116147_1003440_pt1 | contig 14977 bp, 9 predicted proteins | sample AD_JPNHG3_MetaG_FD_89749 | JGI IMG/M metagenome (GOLD analysis project Ga0116147, IMG submission 89749) | Active sludge microbial communities of municipal wastewater-treating anaerobic digesters from Japan - AD_JPNHG3_MetaG | ecosystem: Engineered > Bioreactor > Anaerobic > Digestate | place...
AATAGGTGATAATCAATGATACTTTATAACAGTAACTTTTACTCGAGCATCACTATTACGTATTTATATCAATGCTGTTTTTAATACATCCACAGATATTTCTCAATATAAAAATTATTCAGTAAATACAACTTATGACCTATATATAGGAGGATGGGGAGGCACCAATACATCTGCTAATTTTTTGGGCTATCTTGATGACGTCCGCATTTATAATAGAGCATTAAGTGCGGGAGAAATACAGTATTTATATACTAAAACACAAGCACGATATAAGTAATAGTTTAATTTACTAATTTACCAATTTTTAATTTACATTTAATGATGATAAATTATAAATAAAGAATAAACAATCATTTATGGAAATAGAGATATTAACAATACTAAAAGATATTAGTTGAGCAGGGGTGAAGAAATTATTAGTTTCATAATTTAATAGTTGTTTTAGTCCAGCGCTTTTATATTTTTTTGATAAACCAAACAATAATGGATTAAATAAAAGGGTTGATACAATTTTTGTTCCCATTTTGAGTCTCTAACTCTCATCTCTATTCTTTATTCTTTTGAAATTACAAAATTTTCTGACCGATATCCTTTTTGAAATTACAAAATTAAAAAATTTATATTAAATTATAATTATTACATTATGTTATTTTCGCCGAATAAAAATATTAAAATTGTATTAGCCGGTGGTGGTAGTGGGGGTCATGTGTTTCCAATAATTTCTGTTTGTGAAGCATTAAATAAATATATACCAGAATTTGAACGTCAAGGTTTATCTGTTGAGTTGATATATTTTGGTGCCAATGACTTTACTTTAGATTATGTAAAACATAAAAATATTTCTATAAAAGTTATTTCTTGCGGAAAGGGGATAGGGGATTTTTGGAAAACTATTATAGGATTTTTTCAAGCTTTTTGAAATTTGTTTATTGTAATGCCTGATGCAATATTTGGGAAAGGTGGTTTTGCTACTGTACCTACACTGAGTATAGGAGTTTTGTTTAGGATTCCTATATTTATTCATGAATCTGATAGTATACCTGGTAAAGTTAATCAATTTTTTGGTCGTTTTGCTAAGGGAATATTTATTTCTTTTGAAAAAAGTGCTGATTATTTTGCTCAAAAAGATAAATTGATTTTGTCAGGCAATCCTATTCGGGATTTTTTGAATATCCCAGATAGTGAGTTAGAAAAAATAGATAAAAATCAAACTAAAAAATTATTAGGACTACAAACAAAAAAGCCAGTTTTGTTAGTTTTGGGTGGTTCACAGGGTGCTCAAACTTTGAATGATTTGATACTCGATGGTTTATCACAATTTTTAGAATATTTTGAAGTTATTCATCAAACTGGTCAGAATAATATTGAACAAGTCAAAAGAGAAGTTGATGTTATATTTCGTGAATATAATATAAATCAAAATTTAAAACCTTTTTACCATCCAGTCGGATTTTTACAAGAATCACAAGTTCCATCTATTAATTCTTTAAAAGATTGTTTAATTGCCTCTGATATTGTAGTAGCCAGAAGTGGCAGTGGCAGTATTTTTGAAATAGCTGCCTTTGGTAAGCCATCAGTTTTGATACCTTTACCTTGGGCAAGCGCTGATCACCAAACAGTTAATGCTTTTGCTTATGCTTCATCGCAATCATCGCTAAGAGCAATAGTTTTGGAACAAGAAAATTTAAAGCCAAATCTTTTATGCAATACATTAAAAAATTTAGTATCAGATAAACAAAAATTAAAAGAAATGTCGCAAAATGCTTTAAAATTTGCTAAAAAAGATGCGAGTTTGAGTATTGCTCGAGTAGTTTTACAATATATTATTGATGCTTATCAATAATATATTAGGTAAGAATTTTGAATATTTGGATTGCTGTAAAGGTTAAAATAAAAAATAAATTATTAAGTTATTTTTATGTCTTTGGATCCTAAAACAATAAAATTTGAAAATTTGCGAGTGCGTATGGCGCCAAGTCCTACAGGTTTGTTACATATAGGTACAGCCAGAACTGCGTTGTTTAATTATTTAACTGCCAAACATTACGGTGGTAAATTTGTTTTAAGAATTGAAGATACAGATTTGGAAAGATCAACAAAAGAATTTGAAAAAAATATTATTGATGGTTTAAAATGGTTGGGAATAAATTGAGATGAAGGGCCAGATATTGGGGGTCCTTATGCTCCATATAATCAAAATGATAGAAGAGATATTTATAAAAAATATTTACAACAATTATTAGATGAAGGCAAGGCTTATTATTGTTTTTGTACCCAAGAAGAATTGGAAATACAAAAACAAGAAATGATTACTCACGGAGAGGCTCCAAGATATATTGGTCGTTGTGCTGAATTACCCCCCGAAACAGTTCAAAAATATTTAGCAGCAGGCAAACCCTCAGTAATTCGTTTTCGTATGCCAAAGATTAAAATTAGCTTTAAGGATATTATACGCAAAGAAGTCAAAACTGATTTGAATTTGATTGGTGATATTGTTATAGCCAAAAATTTGAATGAACCTTTGTATAATTTTTCTGTTGTTATTGATGATCATTTGATGGATATATCTTTGGTTATTCGTGGAGAAGATCATATTACCAATACTCCTAAACAAATTGCTTTGTATAAAGCTTTTGATTGGGATACACCTATGTTTGCTCATTTGCCTTTGATTTTGAACAGTAACAAAACAAAATTAAGTAAAAGAGATAATATTGTTTCTATTGATGATTATCGTCAAGCAGGATATTTACCACAGGCTATTGTTAATTTTATAGCTTTGTTGGGTTGACATGATTCATCGGGTAATGATATTTTTTCTTTGGAAGATTTAATTCAAAAGTTTACTTTGACAAGAATTCAGAAGTCTGGGGCGATATTTAATTTACAAAAGTTAGATTTTCTAAATAAGCACTATATTTCTTTAAAACCAAAACAAGAATTGATTGAAGAAGTTTTAAATTATGGAACGGAGTTTAATTTTATAACATTAAAAGAGGGGAGTGTAATATTAAATTCAAATAACAAATCTGCTAGTATGTTACAATTTACAAAATACATAGAAACTGAACAAACAAGAGTAAATAAATATTCAGATTTTTTTCAAACTAATTTTTTATTTACTGATTTAGATTATTTAGCCGAAGATTTGTGTTGAAAAGATCAGACCAAAGAAGAAGCTATTGAAGCTCTTGACAAATCATATCATTTATTATATAGTTTGGTTGAGGAACAATTTGATCTGGATATTATAAAAATTCAGTTTGAAGAGCTTATTAAATATAATGAAAAATATAAACTTAATAAAGGCCTTATTTTATGGCCGTTGAGAATGGCTTTATCTGGGCTAAAATATTCGCCAAGTCCATACGAACTTTTAGCTGTTTTAGGACGCGAAGAATCATTAAGACGTATAAAGATAGCCCAAGACCGTCTCGCGGCAGTTTAAAAGCCATTTAAACGCGTTTTATGAACAATTTAAATACCTTTTTAGACAAAGTAGCAGAGATATTCACCCAGATATCGCAGTCTTTGTATGGGCTTATAAATAAGATATTTGAAGAGCAAATGTTAAGCCATTTGTGACAAATTGCCAAAGGTTTTGGCCACATAGTAATAGGAGTATTGGAAGCATTGTTGGGCGTTCTGAAATCTATTATTAAATAAATGATAAAAATATAGGTAGTAGGATATAGTAGTAGGCGGTATTATTACAGGATATTAAAAATAAAAGAAAATGAATAGTATGTCGTAAAAGGTATATTATGCGACGTATGATATAAAAGAAAATATAGGATAACTCCCAAGTTCCCTCTTATATTAATACTTATATTTTTATTAGTTCTTAAGCATATTATTTATGTAAATATACTTTTGATATTTATATATTTTTTATAGCAATTTTATTTTATTTTGTTATTTAGATATATATAAGATTGAGATTTGTTTTTATTTTTCTTTTGTTTTGTTTCTTTGATATTTGAGTTCTGGGTATAATATAGAAAAAATATAAATATCAAGGAGCCTGTGTAAAACCTGTGTAAAAAAAGCTTGACAAAAAAAATATTATATGATAGTATTATAGGACCATTAGGATAAATAATTTATTTTACCGAAAGATAAAATAAATTGTCTCGCAAGAGATAGTTCTAATGTACAAAGATGCTCCGCAAGGAGCGTTTTTGTTTTTTTATAAAAAATCATATAATTTATATCAATTAGATATAAATATAAATTACGCCACTACATAATATTGTATAGTGGCGTTGTTTTGTTTATGTCTTTTTGTATAATTGTTTAATGTTTTCTATTTCTTCCTGGGTCATAACGTTTTCTATTTCTTTCTGGGTCATAATCCAGAAATTTTCTAATACCTTTTGCGCAATAGTGCGCAAAAGGATTTGATTCGTTACAGCGTCTCGGCTTGGTAACCGCTTTCCATTTTTCAGCCGCTTTATTAATCGGCTGATTTGTTCTTTTTCTGGTTCCGATATTTTCATTTTTTTATCTCCTTTCTTGTTTTTAAATTGCTATTATCAATATAGCATATTTTTTAATATTTGTCAATAGACATGTTTTCGTTTGTCGTTTGTCGTTTTGACTTTCTAATATGATAATGTTTGAGTATATCAAAACAAGAATGAGATGATGTTTATCTTATATCATTTAAATACCTAATATTTAGATACTTAGTATATGAATATATAAAATTAAAAGTAAAGCCTTGATAAAAAACAAATTTTGTGGTAATATTTAATTATTAAACAATATTTATGAGAATTTCACATTCATTGTTAGAGACATATAAACAATGTCCGTATAAATATAAATTATTAGTAATTGATAAATTACAAGAGCCCAAAAATCAAGACGCTGTTTTTGGTTCTTTTATTCATTTAATTTTACACTGGTTTTATAATAACCATCCTAAGTTTATGTCTTTAGAGGAATTGTTAGCTTATTATGAACAAAAATGAGATGACTTGAGGTATATCGATTTTTTTACTAAAAAAGAAACAAAATTAGATGATAGATATTTTCAAGATGGGAAATTAATACTGACTAATTTTTATAATACTAATAAGCCAAATGGTTTTTGTGATTATGCAGTTTTGGATTTAGAAAAAAGATTTGAGGTTGTATTACAAGATAAAAAAAATGAATTACATATTTTGTCAGGAATTATTGATAGGATAGATAAAATTGATGATAAAGGTTACGAGCTTATTGATTACAAGACTAATAAATCACTCCCCTCTTTGGCAGAAGTAACAAGAAACCCGCAATTAAATTTGTATGCTTTAGGAATAAAACAAATGTGGCCATATATTGATATAAGTCAAGTAAAGTTTAGTTTGTATTTTTTGAAATTTAACGAAAAAATTACAATTAACAAAAAAGAAGAAGATCTAAAAAAAGTCAAGGATAGTTTGTTAAAAGACATAGAAAAAATTCAAAAAACTAAAGAATTTAACCCTAAGCCATCTCCTTTATGTAATTGGTGTGGATTTAAAGATAGATGCCCAGTTTTTAAAGAAAAGTATCAAAATAATGACATAAATAATATTAAAAACCAGGAAGAAATAGCCAAATTAATAGATCAGTATTTTGACTTGGAAGATCAAAAAAGAGGGCTAGAAAGGCAAATTAAGGGCCTTAAAAGCGAAATTGATGCTTATTGTCAGGCTAATAATATAAGTAGGGTTTATGGAAAACAGGGGTATTTTACCAGAGAATCCTTGGACGAAGAAACTTATGATTGAATTAAAGTAAGAGAACTGTTACGACCTCTTAAAAAATGGAATAAGTTATTAACTGTACAAAAAGAAAAATTAGATGAGGTATTAAAAGAAATACCTGAAGATATTAGAATAGAAATTGAACGCACTAAAACTACTAAGAAAACAACAAAAATTATTCAGGCTACTCACTATAAAGATTTATCTCCTTTTCAAAATGGTGATGTAAAAGATAATAAAGAGGGGTTAAAATTGGAAGCAGAAGATTCATTATTGGAAGCCTAAAATAACCTTGTGTTTTTTATTTATTAAATAAATTTTTTAACAGGTGTTTGAGCCCTGTTGTATCAGGAGATGGTTTGGATTTAGTATGGATTGATTTATTTTCTTTGTTTGATTCTTTGGTTATATTTTTTGATTCTTTGGTTATATTTTGAGAATTAGATATATTTTGTTGATTAGATAACAAGATATTGTTATTTGTATTAAAATTAGAATTATTGTTTTGTAGAGTAGATATTGATGGTTGAGTATTTTGTTGTTGGGTTTTAAGTCAGGTAAAACATTTCTCGCAATAAATTGGGCGTGTGGGGTCTGGTTGAAACGGAACTAATGTTTTTGTACCACATCTTGAGCAAGTTGCTTGTCAATATTCTGTTTGACTACGAGGAGTTGGTTTATTGTTAGATGGAACAAATTCCAGGGCGCTTCATTTTTTTATATATTCTTCTACATTTTCTCTAGGTGTGCTATATAGATTATGACAGTTATCAATAATTTCTGTACGAAATGTCTCTTTACTTGGAGCCAATGGACCTAATTCTCTTGCCATAAATGGTCTTGCTGGCATATTATCTATCATCATTTTTATATAAAAATAATAACTTGGAAGATTAATTAAATCTTGAGCATGAATTTCTGGCTCAAATTCTTTTTCTAAAAATAAAGCATCTTCAATACCAATACGAAAAGAAATTAGGTTGCCAACATTACCAAATACGGCATCTTTGACTGTATCATCTAATTGATTTATATATTGATGAGCTAAAATTAAGTTTAGTTTGTATTTTCTGGCTTCTGATAATATATTAGCAAAAGATTCGGTAGAAAATGTTTGGAATTCATCAATATATAAATAAAAAGGATCTCGTGTTTCTGTAGATACATCTGCTCGAGACATAGCTGCCAGTTGAATTTTGGTAATAATTAAAGCTCCAAGTAAAGCACTATTTTCCTCTCCTGTTAGCCCTTTAGACAAATTTACAATCAAAATTTTTTTCTCATCCATAATTTTTCGCATATCAATTTTGGTATCGACTTGTCCAATAATATTTCTGATCAACGGATTTGAAATAAATTGTCCTACTTTGTTTTGAATAGGAGCAATAGCTTCGGTTTGAAATTTTTCGTTATACTTATCAAATTCACTATATCAAAAAGATTTTACTACAGCATCAGTGACATGATTTAATACTGTTTTGCGATAATGTTTATCAGAAAGCATACGGTTAATAGAAAGTAAAGTAGCACCCGGATATTCTAATAATGCTAAGATTGTATTGCTTAGAATGTATTCCATACGTGCAGATCAAACATCTGGCCATATTTTTTTGAATACTGACATTAGTCCTGATTTTACAATATGGCGCATTTCTGGACTGACTTCTTCAATAATATTAAAAGCTACTGGCCAATCAATATCAGATGGGTTTATATAGACAACATCTTTTATTCGGTCTCGAGGAATATAATCTAATAATTTTTCTGCAAACTCGCCATGGGGATCAATCAAACCAACCCCCCGCCCTTTGATAATATCAGAATAGCACATATTCTCCATTAAAGTGGATTTACCTGATCCAGCTTTGCCAATTATATAACAGTGATAAAGACGATCTTGTTGAGTGATGCCAAATTGGACTGGGTTACCACGAAAATTAGTAGTGCCCAAAAGCGTTATTTCTTTGTTATTATTGTTTGCCATAAAAAATTTTAATTAAGATGATTTTTTAATTAAGGAATATATGGTAAGTTGGGAGGAGGAGATCCTGGACGATTTTTTTTCATTACTACAGAAGATAGATATATATTTTGAAATGGAAAATGAAATATAGAAGCTAATTCTTTAGAACTTATAATAATTTCTTTTTCAGATGGTTTTCTATTGATAGCTTTTTGAAACATTTGACGAGATATTTGAGTGGGGATATAAGGGAAAATTTTGTTGCGTATTTTTGTTTTCATTTTAACTAAGGGCGCATCATTTTTGATTTCTTCTATAGAATTGCCACAAGGATTATTGAATTGTTTGAGAAACATTTCTAAACTTGTAGTAACAGAATTGGAAAAATCAGTTGGGCGACTAATATAATTTAAACGAATACTTGATTTATAGTTAGTACCGCTGATTTTTTTTTCAATATTTTTGATAGTTGCTTGTTCGGTATCTGTGGGAGTTTTGGGTGTGGATACTGTTGTAGTTGTCGGGGCAGAAGTTATTACAGAGGTAATGGCACTATTGAGTGAGTCCCCTATTGATTTTGTTAATATACGTCCAACAGATTCTGGTTTTTGCGGTGCTGCTTTACCTATTAAAGGATTATAAATTGATTGGGCTTCAAAATCTCAATCTGTTTTTTCTTTGTCGTTTAAATTACGAATAATACATTGTACAGAAATAATATCGTCTGGACGAATGCGATTAAAAATTTCTATTATTACTGATAATGGATCGTAAGAATTAGGCTCAATAATATTGTCTGTTATATTACTACTTTTTAGTTTCTCTTGTGTTTTAATGTTGTAAAAATTCTCATAAGTTAAAAGAGGAAATGGATTACCTTTTTTATATTTATATTCTTTGCTTCAAAAACTAAACTCATTGTTAGGAACATTTGGTGGTATACGTGAAAAATAATCATTAACTTGTACTAATTCAACATTAGGGTATTGAGAATGCAAAATAATTGCTATTAGATCTTGTGCTTTTTCAGGCATGCGAATAAAATATTTTAACTGATTGTCTATTCCAACAATTTCACAAGATATATTTTGATCTTCCTCTAATTTAATATTTTTTAGGTTATCAAAAAAAAGCTCCATAAACCGCAAGGGCTTAAGACAAGCTTCTTCAGAAAATAAAAGCTGTAAACAAATAAAATTAGATTCTTTTTTTCTTAATTCTTTTAAATATAATTTTAATAAGTCACGAAAAATATTAAATAAAATTAGCGGCAAGATGATTCATCAAAACTCTCGAAATATACCTATTATTATTCTCCAAATAGTCATAAAGATTGTGTAAAATTGAGACATAATTTGGCTGTTTAATATTGTCAAATGTGCTTAAACATTAGGCATTTAAAATTTTATATTCTTCTTTGTCTTGTGTGTTTTGAGTGGGTTTAGGTGTTGGTGTAGAAGTGAGATCAGTATTTTGTTTTTGAAGTACAGATTTAGATAGAATATATTTGTTGTCTTGGGTTTTTTGGAATAGTTTTTTATCACTTAAACTTAGATGAATAGTGCTATCTTTTACTATTCTTTGTTTATGGGCGACTTGACTAATTTCGTATTCTGATAAAGGGCTGTTGGATGCTTGCAAAATATTAATAATAACATCTTTTATAGCTCCTTTGGTATAACCTCATTCTTGTAGAGCATATTGACCATGACCAATTAGAGTAAATCTGTTATCTTTGATTAGTTCATTATGAACTGTTTGAATATTGATATTTTTTTTCTTGGTAGCAATAGAATTAGATTCTTTTACTAATGTAGGGAATTCGTATGATTGTATTAGTTTGGCGAGATCTCTAAAATGAATAGGTTTTTTGATGTAGTATTTCATTAAGAAATATGCCTTGTCTTTGGCGCTATAAGGACGAATATTTGACCAAGAAATTAAACCATATTCACCGATTGGATTTTTATAAATTTTATTGTTGATAGATAAAATATTTTCTAGGATTTTGCTATTTAAGTTTTTATTATTAGGTGCAAGGCGTTCAAGTATTTGTTGGGTAGTTAAAGGTTTTTGTTCGTGGGACAATAGGTCAGTGACATTTTGTAGTACATTTTTAATTAAAGCTGTTTTTTCTTTATTTATTGCTCAGTAAGCTTTATAACAATTATTTGCTTCGACATGAATAATAGAACCATTTAATGTTGTGAGAAAAATAGTAAATTTATCGAGATTTTTATCATTATATTTTTTGCTCAAAATAGCAAAAAATTTGTTTTCTTCGCAGAAACCATTATTAGCTATCAAGATTTTTTTGACTTCAGATATAAATTTATTGAATTCTTTGGTTGGCTTGAATTGTTTTAGAGTTTTTATACTCTCTTTTTCGATTTGCCTGATTCTCTCTCGGGTAATATGTAGCTCATTCCCTATATCCTGTAATGTATATTTTTTATCAGAGAATAGTCCAAAGCGTTTTTCAATAATATTTTTATTTCGTCCAGTAAGATTTTTGAGTATTGACTTTGTAAGATTAGAAAGTGTATTATTTTGTGTCATAGTAAAAGTTTAATATAATGATTGCCTATAATACTTGCTGATGTATGGTTATATTGTTTATATAATATAGTTATCAATCAATTAGTTTCAATATGGTGATAGATTTTGGGGATATACTGGATTGTCAAGACGCATTTTGGGATGTATTATAAGCTCTATTATAAGTATACCAAACTATTGCCTTTATGTCAATACCTAAGATCGTAGGTTATTATATGGTTATATTAGTCATTAGAACGTTCGACATATTCACCTTTTTCGGTATTTACAACAATATAATCCCCTTCTTTGATAAACAAAGGAGTGCTTAATGTTAAATTATTTTCTAATGTGACTATTTTTGTAGCTCCAGAAGATGTATTGCCTTTTATAGCTGGTGGTGCAGAAACTACTTTATAGGTTATTTTAATAGGTATATTTATATTTATTGGCTCGTCATTAATATAAGAAATATCAAGATCCATATTGGTTTTTAAAAATTTAGCTTTATTTCCTATCAAAGATATTGGTAGGCTAAATCTTTTATTTGTTTCCTTATCGTTAAAAAATATTTCTTTATTGTTATAATAAATAAAAATAACTTGACGATGTTCTGGTTCTAATTCTTTAAAAGTATCTTGGGTTCTGAAATTTATTTCAAAAATAGAACCAGTTTTTAAATTTCGTAATTTGGTTTTCATAAAACCTCCGCCCTTTCCAGGTTTATTAAAAGTATATTCTAAAATTTGACAAGGTTGATTTTCATATTCAATAATCATACCTTTTGTGAAATCTGATGCTGAAACCATAAAATAATTATTTAATATGAGATTGTTAATAAATAAATAAATTGGGTGTAAGATCCTTTCTAATTTTTAATAAATGTTGTTTAAAAAATGTAGATGTATGTTTAAAATACAGAGTTTAAAATACAGACAGTAAAAAGTAATTTATATTTCTGTCCAACTACTAATTACAAACTATTTAAAACTGAATTTTAATGAAATAAAAATTTTTAGTTTTTAGTGCCCCCTACAGGATTCGGACCTGCGACCATCAGCTTAAAAGGCTGCTGCTCTACCGACTGAGCTAAAGGGGCAAATACTAAATAAAATATTACAAAATATTGTATTGATTTTTTGTTATTTGTTTTGAGCAGGCCTTCGTAGACCTTTGAAATCGCTCTCTAACGCCTCTTTTCCACGTTTTTAAGAGTTAAGTTTTTATATTTTATAATATTACTATAAAATTAATCAAAAGTCAAGGTTTTATATAGAGAATTAAAGATTCTGGGCGCAAGAAGGTTTAAAAAGTGCAAGAAGGTTTAAAAGAAATAATTTTTTTATTAAAAATGCCCGGCAAACCCTACCTTCCCTAAACAGTATTATCGGGTCATAGCAGTTTCACTTCCGTGTTCGGAATGGGAACGGGTGGTGCCAGCTATGATAAATCACCGGGCAAAAATTAACAATTGTTAAAAATAAATCAAAACAGTTAAAATAAATTAGTAAAACAAATTATTTGACAATTAAAAATTATAAATGATAAAAATTTAGATTTTACATAACAGAAAAGAATAAATTAAGATGAGGAAACTTCGATTTATTAGTACTTCTTGGCTAAAAATATTACTATTCTTACACCTAAAGCCTATCAACCCAATAATCTTTTGGGAATCTATAACGATGTCTAATCTTGAGGAAGGTTTCCCACTTAGATGCTTTCAGCGGTTATCCTTATCCAAACTTAGCTACCCAGCAATGCTCTTGGTAGAGCAACTGGTACACCAGAGGTTCAGTCATCCAAATCCTCTCGTACTATGGACGAGTCCTCTCAAACATCGAACGCCAATGGTAGATAGAAGTCCATACTGCCTTACGACGTATTGAACCCAGCTCGTGTATCCTTTTAACCGGCGAACAGCCGGACCTTTGGGACCTGCTTCAGCCCCGGGATAGGATAAGCCGACATCGAGGTGCCGAGCGAAGCCGTCGATATGAACTTTCGGGCTTCACTAGCCTGTTATCCCTGGAGTAGCTTTTGTCCGAAGTCTTCACCCTTTCTATAAAGAGGTGTCGGGTCACTAAACTCTGCTTTCGCAATAGCGCGGAATGTCTTCCTTGCTATAAAGCTAGCTTATGCTTTTACACTATCTCCTGAATTTCCATCTCAGGATAGCTAACCTTAATAGGCTCCTCCGTTACTTTTTAGGAGGATCGCGCCCCACGAAAACTGCCAACCAAACAATGTCCCTGTATAGTTTTTCTATACGGGTTAGATTTTAAGCTTTGAAAGATGGGTGTTTCATTGTCGGATCAGCTTTAACCGAGATTAAAGCCTCAAATCCTCCCCACTACGCTACGCATTCAAATCCTAAAATCAATGTCAGATTACAGTAAAGCTTCCAGGGTCTTCTTGTCTAACCACTGGTACCCAGCGTCTTCACTGGACTCGCATTTTCACCGAGCATTTCGTTGAGACAGTTGCTTAGTCGTTATACCATTCATGCGCGTCGGAACTTACCCGACAAGGAATTACGCTACCTTAGAACGATTATAGTTATCGCTGTCATTGACCAGGGCTTAGAGCGCGCAGCCTATCAATCTTGCGATTAATAGACAGTCACTTTTCACCTTCTGGCATCGGACAGGTATCAACCCCTATACATCCTCTTACGAGTTCGCAGGGATCTGTGTTTTTGGTAAACAGTCGCCAAGCATACTTTCACTGCGGGCCATCTGTAAACAGACAGCCAGGCCTTATCGCTAACTTACGGCCGCTTGTTTGCCTAGTTCCTTAACGAAATCTCACTCGTTCCCCTTAGGCTACTCGCCTCGCTCACCTGTGTTGGTTTAAGTACGGTTCCTATATTAATAATTTTAGAGACTTTTCCTGAAAGACTCTTCGACAAAGTTGGTAGGAGAAACTCCTGCCTTCTGTTGAGATCGGATTTTAAAATTAAATTTAGTAGACCGGATTTGCCAAATCTACAATCCTATTCTTTACAATGTTAAACCATTAAAACACTTTATCTTTTTTTCTTTGTCATCTCATCAAATAATATAGGAGGACTAGAATATTAACTAGTTATCCATCGGCTGCGACTTTCGTCATTGCCTTAGGTTCGCCTAACCCTTGGATGATTTGCATTGCCAAGGAAACCTCGAGCTTACGGGGTCCTGATTTTACATCAGGATTGTGGTTACTTGTGCCTGCATTCTCTCTTCCTTATTCTCCAATTGCCCTCGCGGGTCAATCTTCAGTGAATAAAAAATGCTCCCCTACCCCTGCCTAAATTTTGCATAGCAAAATTTAAACAAGTCGTGTCTTCGGTATTTAGCTTAGCCCCTCTACATTTTCGGCGCAATCCACCATTCCCGTTCCACTTTTGACTTTGAAATTTTTATTATTGGATATTATTGGATTTAGAAAATTACAAATAATTAAAAAATTTCTTTATCAAAAGAGGAACGGGATATGATAGTGAGTTGTTACACACTCTTAAAAGGATAGCTACCTCTGAGCCAACCTCCTAACTGTCTTCGGTGAATCACTACCTTCCACTAGCACTTAGCTAAAATTTAGGGACCTTAAACGACGATCAGGATTCTTTTCCTTTTGACCATGGAGCTTAGCCCCCACAGTCTGACTGGTTTATTGTAACAAGATGGTATTCGGAGTTTGATTGGTTTGCTGGTGTTTCCACCATTACAAACCATTCAGTGCTCTACCCCCATCAGGATAAATAAACCGCTAGCCCTAGAGCTATTTCGGGGAGAACCAGCTATTACCAGATTCGATTAGTATTTCACTCCTTACCACAAATCATCCCAAAGTATTGAACAGCTTATGGGTTCGGTCCTCCCCCTATATTTCTATAGAGTTCAACCTGTTCATGGTAAGCTCATCTGGCTTCGGGTCTTGCCTAATGTGTTTATAGAAATTATTTTAGTCTTTCTGTGCTTACGCACAAAAAGAAAAATAAAATCTATGGCGCGCTATTAACACTCGCTTTCGCTTTACCTTTTCTGCCTCAGCAGATTAAATAACACAGTAAGCAAACTCGCAGGCTCATTCTTCAATAGGCACGACGTCGCCCCTCACTATCGCTCAAAGCTTCGAAATTAAATATCAAATATAAAATCTTATTTTGAAAATATATTTGAAAATATAATTTAGAAGTTTAGAGCGATAGTGATATGAGTTCCGTCTCTTTGTAGGCAAAATGGTTTCAGATACTATTTCATCACCCTCACCGGGTTGCTTTTGACCTTTCCCTCACGGTACTTGTTCACTATCGGTCACTAAAAGTATTTAGCCTTTCCTAAATAGTTCAGGAAAATTCCTTCGAAGTAACCTTTACCTCGAAGTACTCAAGAAAAATTTCTCAAGGTAGATAATAATTTTTGCATACAGGACCTTTACCTTCTATGGTATATCTTTCCAGATATTTCTGCTAATTATTATCACTTTTTACCCTGTTTGATTTTGCAATCAAAATGAAAAATTCTTATGACCCTAAACAAAATTTTATACAAATTTTGTTCAGTTTAGGCTGTTCCCTTTTCGCTCGCCACTACTTGGGGAATCGTTCTTGTCAAAAACAAGAATCGCGGATTTACCAACTGTTATATATTTGATATATTACAGATTATGTTTATCTGCGTCTTGTTAAAGACAAGAAATTGTTTTCTTTTCCTCTAGGTACTGAGATGTTTCACTTCCCTAGGTTTGC
>Ga0116147_1003451_pt1 | contig 14937 bp, 14 predicted proteins | sample AD_JPNHG3_MetaG_FD_89749 | JGI IMG/M metagenome (GOLD analysis project Ga0116147, IMG submission 89749) | Active sludge microbial communities of municipal wastewater-treating anaerobic digesters from Japan - AD_JPNHG3_MetaG | ecosystem: Engineered > Bioreactor > Anaerobic > Digestate | place...
CTTTTATGTGCGATAGTTCCTTTTCATAGTTTACTCCCACGGTCAATGTATCAACATTCTTGAGGCTGAAAACCTGCAGCCATTCTGCACTGTAAAACGAGCCGGTGTAAGTATTGTCTGCTGGCCAATCCCAGGCGCCATCATTATAATCATAGTATTCACGCTGCGTTCGCGAAGCATTCACCGTAACGCTTTGTTCCCAGAACGATGCGATGGTATGCTTGATGGTTGTGTAGCCTGAAACTTCGGTACGCTCTTCATCGCTGTCAGGATCATCAGTATACGAAGAGTCATCAACCTCAATAGCTGACTTTTTTACGGTAAATCCAGCATCAATTGATAATGGGGCTACGGGGGTAAATCCACATTTTCCCATGGCGTACCGCTGGTAAAAGCCATCATCGTCAAAAGGTGTTGTAGCAGTTTTTGGCTTTGCTGCTTTTGAGTAGCCCTGTGCTGATATCTGCCCTGCGGTCAAAGAATAATTCCATGAGCTATCGCCACCGCTTACATTTGCCGATAGTTGCGTTGTGTAGTATGAACCGGCATACATATTCAGTGTTACCGCTGGTTTGCCTTTCCCCTTTTTTGTAACAATGTTGATAATCCCACCGGTTGCATCCGAACCATACAGAGCGCTTTGCGGACCTTTAATAATTTCAATGCGTTCAATAGAGTCGGTTGCAAGGGTAGCAAAGTCAAATGTTCGCTCGATAGTTGATACGTCATTAACCTTTACGCCATCAATCAATACCACCATGTTGCCGGTCTTTGCACCGCGAATAAAAACGCTTGCAGTACCACCCAGTGTTGATGACTGAACAAGCTGCAGCCCCGGCACCGACTGTAAAACATCTGAAACAAAACGATACCCTCCCTTTTCAATATCCTTTTGTGTTATTACAGTAGCAGAGGCGCTTTCAGCATAGGTGATGTTGCTTTTGTAAGCACTGATGATAACATCGTTTAATGCAATCTCGCCTGTCTGTGCATTTGTGGAAGGGGCGGCCGTCTCAATAATGCCCGTCAGATTACGTTGAGTTGAACCGTTGTCCTGTGCATATATGGCAGGAGCTATCGACAGAAATAATAAAAGTGAAATAAAACAAGTGTTGATTTTAAGCATTGAAACCTCCTCACAGTTTAAAAGTGTATGTCTGGAATGAGGAGGAGGGAAACCGATACGCTAAAAATAAAAAAGCATGCCCGAGGCATGCTACATTAGTTAGAATCAAATTGCTTTGATACTAACTGGTTCCCAATCCTCGGGGAATTCCAGCTAAAGGAGTATCTGGCTTGCCCACCATATAGTGGGCTCACAGTTGCGGGTCAGCGTGGGATTTGCACCCAGCTTCCTCCTTGTCTACTGATTTTCCAGCAGAATGATTCTCATTGATTAATGGTTACTATAATCTGTCAATAATTTTTATACTTACTCTTACTATATTTTACGATTGACTTGTGATGGGGTGGTATGTATGGTATTGTTGTCTGGTAGATTATCCATTGCAACATACAATATAATATGGTGGGTATATCTATGCATGATGTGCGGTATAAACAACGATTTTAAAATTATGAAAATTCATTTCTTTTGTTAAAAGCATCCATTATGATTGAAAAACCATCAATTATTGAAAAAGCCGGAATTATTCAGTTTTTTGAAGTAACATTTGAATTGTCATGGAAACTGCTGAAAGATTACTGTGAATTTTTAGGATTTACTGTTAATTCACCACGCGAAGCAATAAAAAGAGCATTAAGTATTGATATGATATCGAATGGAGAAATATGGTTAAGAGCTTGAATGGATAGGAATTTGACTGTACATGTTTATGATGAAGCAATAGCAAATGAGGTGTATGAAAAGATTAAAGATGAGTATTTTCCTTTATTGGAACAACCATATAAAAAATGTAAGGACGAACTATGTATGGATTAAATGACAAAGAATTACAACAAATAAAAGATGTAGTTGTATCCTGTGATGTCACACGATGTATTTTATTTGGGTCTTATGCAAAGGGATGTGCAAAAAAGGGCAGAGGCTCTGACCCCTTATATTTATATAAATTCTATAGCAAAAAATAAATGTACTGTTATTACGCCAATTGAAAGTGTAATAATATATTAATGTGTTGACTCATGAATAAAGTTTTATTATCCTGTTAAAAGAGCGTCCGCTCATATTGTAAATTTTGTAAATTATTGTCTTAAAAGATAAAGAAAATCACACAATGGAAGATAGGTAGTATGAATAGCATTGAAAGTATAACATCAGAAGGAAGAAAAATAGCCAATAAAATCAGGATAATTATTGCATGTGTTCTGATAGCGATTGTAGCAGGAGCCGCTGCAAATAATCCGCTTATAGTCAATATTAGCTATTTTGTTACTATCACCATTTTTGGTGTTATTTCCATTATAAATTTGAGAATGGCAAAAAAGGCGTTATACTCAAATATTTTAAAATATGGAACTGCGCTGTTTGAAGTTTCTATCCCTACTATTTTAAAGGTATCGCATTTAGCTACGGCTAAACCATACATGATGATAAATGAAGGAGCAGCATTTCAGGGGTATTTTTTGTTTATTCTGCTGTCGTTATTTCAAAATGACAGGAAGTTGACCATTGCTACAGGCGCATTTGCAATAATTCAATATATGCTGTTGGTTATTATTGGCATATTTGTTGTTCACGTACCGGTTATTTCTGGCAGTGCAGAGTGGGCTCATATTGTCATGGATGATGAAATAGGCAAGATAGTTCTGCTTATAGGTTTTACAGCAATTGCGGTAGCTGTACTGCGAAATTTGCAATATTTTGCTTTAGCAGCTATCAGTAATGAAAAAAATGCTAATGAAAAAGCCCAGCGGTTACAGCAGGTCATCATTGAAGCGCAGAATACCAATAAATCACTCATTAATGTGGTTAAGGATCAAACTGATATCAGCAACAGCTTATCACTGGTTGCTCAGGATGAAGCAGCAATGAGCGAAGAGTTATCATCGATCTATGAAGAAGAAACGGCTTCAATAGAATTGATCAATAAAAATGCTATAAAGCAAACCGATGAAACGAAAATCATGGAATCACGAATCAATGAATTTCTTGATATTCAAAAGATGGTTATACAGACCGGCGAGCAGATGCTTGACAACATTGTAAGGATTTCCGATTTTTCAAAGAAGACTGAAACAAGTTTATTGGAGATGTCAGGTATTATGGATATCGTTACACAAAGCGGCAAAGCCATGAGCTCTTTTATTGAGGTTATCCATGACATTACGGATCAGATAAACTTGCTTTCGCTGAATGCCAGCATTGAAGCTGCTCGTGCGGGTGAATATGGAAGAGGTTTTGCTGTTGTGGCTGATGAAATTGGCAAGTTAGCCACAGCAACCAGTGATAATGCAAAGGAAATATCATCTAAATTAGCAATGATTATTAAAGATATCCAGAATAGCATGTCAATTGTTGATGCAACAAAGATAGCGTTGAACAATGTGATTGATAGTATTAGTAAAAGTGAATCAAATGTTAATGATGTAAAAGGTGCAATTGGGAAACAGCAGATTGCCATACAGGATATAAAAGAGCAATCATCGTTGCTCAATTCACTATCGCATGAAATTTTAGTGGCAATTGCACAGCAACAAACATCCATGAATGAGAGTGCTTCGTCTATACAGAAGCTTTCAGAAGTTGCTCAGGTTATTGCCGAAAAGACCTCACAGATGAATGGACTTACCGGGGAAATAAAAAATATTGCACACAGGTTGTCAGAGGTAATTCAGCTGTAAACAATATTTGTGTACAGTATATATGGCAATAGCAGGTAGTTATACATTTATTGTCTATGCTTGTTGCATTGTATATGTCCTGGTACGGGGTACACAAAGGGTTTATTTGATAGAGGATTGTTATAGACAAGGCATATACAATCAAATAATTTTTCTATGGTATGATAGGTAATACACTTTTCAGGTGTGTCATCAAAAATTATGGTGCCTTGTTTTAAACCAATAATCCTGCTACAGTATTCCGATGCAATGTTGATGTCATGTATTATCGTAATAATGGTGCTACCCCTCCTGTGTAAATTTTTTAAAATGTCCATGATTGCTATTGTATGCCGGATGTCAAGATGTGATATTGGTTCATCAAGAAGAATGCATTGAGTGCTTTGTGCTAATGCACGTGCAATATTAACACGCTGCAGTTCACCCGATGAAAGCTGTGTTAACTTTTTGTTTTTAATGGTATTGATGGAACAATAAGCAATAGCATTATCAATAATAGATATATCCTCATCATCATATCTCCCAAATGATGAATGGGGAAATCTCCCCAGTGCAACAAACGATTCAACAGTGTAGGGTAACAGGTGTTCAATCTCCATCACCGTTGCAACCTGTTGCGCATATTGTTTTTTAGGTATTGCTGTGATATCGCTGCCGTTGTAGTAAATGGTACCGGAAGCAGGAGCAAGGATACGTGCCAGACATTTGAGCAATGTTGATTTACCTGCACCGTTTGGACCAATAATTCCTATAAAATCACCATTATTGATAGTAAGACTGATGTTGTTTATAACAGGTATATTTGTATAGCTGCAGACTATGCTGGTACATTCAAAAAGTTTCATAGAGCATCCCTTTGTTTCAGTAACAGGATCAAAAAAAATATGCCGCCAAAAAAACCAGTAATAATGCCGCAGGGTATTTCATAAGGCATTACTATAGTCCTGCCAATGGTGTCGGCTACAACAAGCATGGTGCCACCTGCAATGGCTGATAGGGGAATGAGCAAAGAGTGTTCGGTTTTCAGTAATCGCACTGCATGGGGTATGATAAGTCCTATAAAGCCAATGATACCTGCAGCAGCAACGGTGATACTGGTAGCAAGTGAAGCAATCCAGAAAAGGATGGAAATCTGCCAGAAACCAATCCCGTGGATAGCAGCAAAGCGTGAACCAAACGAGATTATATCCAATTGGCGATGAAAAAGAAGTGCTATTACAATAAGAAGGAGTACGCCCCATCCCAAGAGTTGCAGATATTCAAATCGTGCCATGGACAGATCGCCGGACAGCCACATCAATGCTTTATGGATAGCATCGGGTTTAGAAAATGCAAACAACAGCAGCACCGATGAGGAAAGAACAAACGACATTGAAATTCCGGCAAGGATGATAGCGGTAGTGTTAAACTGGATTTTTTTTGCGATGACATAAATGACAACAATAGTAAAAAGAGCGCCACAAAATGCAAAAGCAGAAATCCAATTCATGGTAAAGATGATTGCAAAAGTTGCCCCCAATGCAGCGCCGCTCGATACACCAAGCGTGTACGGTTCAGCTAACGGGTTTTTAAGTAATGCCTGGAATATACATCCTGATGTGGCTAATGCCGCACCAACAATGAACGCCATGCTCACGCGCTGAAGCCGCAACAACAGTATTGCAGCGGTTATAGATGACCTGTTGTTAATGACGGAAAAAATGGTAACATCGGTTGGCCCCATAGAGAGAGCTATCGCCGCAATAAAACCAGGCAGCAACAATATTGATGCCCATAGCGCTATTTTCTTCAGCATTTCCATACCACCGTAGTAGTATATCATGTATTGCTATGACCATTGTCAAGTTTTTAAAATGTGGACGATAGTTACTGGCATACAATTAATTTTGAAGATAGGCAATCACTGCGAGCATAAAAATGTTGCAATATACTGCAATGATTGACAGTAGTGCCGGGGAGTATAAAAGTATACTGGCTCATAGGGTATGCGCAGAACAGGAATAATTTTGGTGATTGTTTGTTGCAGATGGTCATTGCAAAGTTCAATGATAATGTCAGCATCAGAAGATAGAAGATACTCCTTTTGTATAATGGGATAAGCACTTTTTGAATAGGTAATTACATTGTTAATACCCATATCACCAAATATATTGCTGATATACGAATGGTGCGAAACCGCAATGAGTGGATTAACCGAAATGAGGATAATTGCTTTCGTGCTTTCTGGATGATGATGTGCCTGCCTTTGCTTTTTATAGTAATGCAATTTTTTTACAGCATAGTCTTCTTTATTAAGAATTTTTGCAACGGTCATATAATGAGCGCATATATCATCAAATGTTGTCGAAACAGGCAGTATATACAGTGCAGCATTTTTTACATAGTTAAGCTGGTCAATTTTCTGAGTAACAGCATCATCCCGGGAAATAAAAATAGTATCGGGAGCAAGTTCAATAATTTTTTCAATATTGGGATGGGTCATAGTGCCCACAATGGGTAAATTTTTTGAAAGTGGTGGATGAAATGTGGTTACGCCTACCAGCAGATGTTCACATCCCAGGTCAATAATCATTGCTGTGATTGATGGCGACAGGGCAATGATGCGCTGGCTCTGGACATCCTGTCTGTGTGATAGCTGATGTGGTGTAATAGCATGCACTGTTAAAAATAAAATTACAAAAATTATGGAAAGAAACAGTATACATGGCATTATGCTGTGTAACGGTTTCAAACTATTGATAATCGTTCCTCCTTAGAAAATAAAATTATTGTTCCTTTTGGGCGCATCGTAATGAGCTTGCTTAACCATACCGTCATACCGAGCATGACACGGAATATTATTTGCTGTCTTTGTCATTCCGGACCTGTTCCGGAATCAAGATGTGCAACGTTACATCCTGAAACCAGTTCAGGATATGATTCAGGATGACTGTCTTCCCTCGTCATACCGGACGTAACACGGAATGCAAATAATTAAATGAGATCCTTCACTTTGACTTCACTCATCATAGGCGCTATTGCTTTACAATGACAGGATGCATAATTATTCATTACAAGAAAAAAAGAATTATAACAGTATAGCAATGTATTAATGCATGAAAAATGCGTTAGCCCATTCTATGGCTTTGCGATATGATTGCGTAATCTGCTCAGGAGGGAATTGGAGCTGTTTGGAAAGTTTATTTACTATTTCCCAATCGCCTTTTTCATATGCAGTGATGAATTTATAAATACCTGAATAAGGGCTTTCCATATCCATGATTGCATTTTTTATATCGCCGGTTAACGGCAATTGCATTAATATTTCTTTTTTGCTTTTGTCAAAAAACGCATCAACAAGCGAAAACAACCCCATTAAAAAACATTCAGATGTATGTGTGGAAAATTGCGATGATGAAGCTAATAGTTCAGCAAATTTTGCACGTATTAACGACGTAACAATAAGTTCCTGTGGTTTATCCTGCGCTATACTGTGGAGTACAATAAATGAAAGCCAGTTTTTAAATTCACGGATGCCCAGTAATGCCAGTGCATGTTTAATAGAAGCTATCTCACTTGCAAATCCAAAAGCTGCCGAATTGATAAATTTTAAAAGTTTAAAGCTTAGCGATACATCTCGTTTGATGATATCTTCCAATTTACCAAAATCAACATCCTCTTTGTGAATTTGTTGTAAAATTTCCAGATAGTTGAGCTTATAAATGGGAATATCTTTTGATTCAATTATCTCAGGTTTACTGAAGAAAAATCCCTGAAAATATGAATATCCCATGGATATCGCTTCGTGAAAATCTTCATACGTTTCAATTTTTTCGGCTAAAAGCCTGGTATTAAAACGCGAAACCTCATTAAGTATTTGTAAGCGTTCAAATGTTGTTGTGTTTAAAAAATCAATTTTTATTATATCGGCGTATGGCAGTAATTCTCTGTATTCATCAGAAAGTACAAAATCATCCAGTGCGATTTTATAACCCATGCTCTTCAATTTTTTTGTAATGGTAATGATCTCCGGTGTTATGGAGACTGTTTCAAGGATTTCTATGGTTAAAACTTCCTTTGGGAAAAAAGATGCTATGCTGGTTTTTAACGTTGCTTCGGTAAAATTTATAAAAGCTCTTTTACCGCCTGTCAATGAATCGGTACCAATAACCAGAAAACTATTGATGAGTGTTCTGGATGTTGATGCGTCTGGATCAAGTGAATTGTAAAAATTTTCAAAACCATTACGAAATAATATTTCATATCCATATAACTCTTTGTGCCTGTTAAAAATAGGCTGGCGAGCTACAAAGACAGCATAATTATGTGGTGCTGATTTTTGTTTCATAATAAAAATTTAATTACTCATTATTATGCAAAAATATCATATATTCATATAATTGGCAACAATTTTATTATAGTAACTATTGGGTGGCTAACTATATTTTTTGTCAATAAGCAAAAATGGTCATTGCGCCATTTCCTTCTTTAAAAAGTATATAGTATTGATAACCGTGATTTTGCTGCATCATGAGATGAAAACACTATGGGCATCTTTCCCATATTTATAAAGTGTAAAAGGGTATATTGTAGACATTTACTGTATAACAAAACTATGCCTTGTTACCATGATTTTTTAAGGTAAATTCCTTGAAAAATGATTATTTACTCATAACACCCTATCTGACGTGATATAACAATCTTTTGAATTTCTGAGGTTCCTTCACCTATTGTCAATAGCTTGTAATCCCTGTAAAAGCGTTCAACATTATATTCTTTCATAAGCCCATATCCGCCATGGATTTGCACTGCTTCATCAACTACATGTCCCATGACTTCCGAACAATATAATTTTGCCATTGCAGCATGTTTTGAAAAAGGCATACCTGCATCTTTTAAACGGCAGGCTTTATAGAGCAAATTTCGCGCTGCCTCAACTTCTGTTGCCATTTTTGCTAATTTAAAGGCTATTGCCTGAAATGTAGAAATTGGCTGCCCAAATTGTTTTCGCTGTTTTGCATATTTCAGCGCCAGTTCATATGCACCCTGTGCACCTCCTAAACCCATTGCTGCAATGGAAAGCCTGCCATTATCCAGGGTAGAAAGCATTTGATGGAATCCTTCACCGCGTTGCCCTAACAAATTTTCTTCTGGTACCCGACAGTCGTCAAAAAAGAGTTCTCCAGTATCGGAAGCACGCCACATCATTTTACGCGTCATTTTTACTGCAGTAAATCCGGATGTGCCATTTGGCACAAGGATACACGATAGTTCTTTTTTGCCATCGGTACGTTTACCGGTTATAGCCTGTACCGTGCACACACCTGCCATAGAAGATGTGGAATTGGTGATAAAGATTTTACTTCCATTAATGACCCACTCGCCATTTTCTAAACGGGCATTTGTCTTGCTGGCACTTGCATCAGATCCAGCCCCTGGCTCGGTAAGTCCAAATGAAGCAAGTATCTTTCCGGAACATAATTTTGGCAGCCATTCATGCTTTTGTTTTTCACTGCCAAAATAATAAATTGGTCCAATTCCTAAAGAATTTGCTGCTGCCACTGTTGCTGCCTGTGAACCATCAATACGTGCTATTTCTTCAACCGCTATAACATAGGATAGATAATCCATTCCGGCACCACCATAATTTTGCGAAACTACAATACCAAAAAGCCCCATGGCGCCCATCTTCCTGGTTAATTCTACAGAAAAGGTTTCGGTTTCATCCAGTTCCTGTGCTACAGGAAAAATCTCCCTTTCGGCAAAATCTCTGATATTCTGGCGGAGAAGTTTTTGCTCCTCTGTTAAGCCAAAATCATACATGGCAAACCTCTTTTTTAAAAATCTTTATTTTGTTTTATCAAAAAATATATGAATGCTAAAATGAAAATCCAATTGGTAATTGCTCCTCCTTTGTGCCTTCAGGCACCCATGAAAGATCAAGTATAGTGTATGTTGGATCAACTTTTTTAAAAATTGGCACTACCCGCATCCCAATTTTTGGTTCACCAACCAACAGATAGCTCATCAATATAGTAACGACACCATCAAATTCAATATTTATAAATTTTATGGGTTTATCAAGAATGTTAAATGCGCCAGAACGTTCGCATACCATAAATGTATGGATACGAGCTGTTTTTTTTGCTAAATCGGTCATATCAAAAACTGCCATTGGGCGCAGGCAATCAGGACAATAGATTCTAAATGGCATCCATATGCTTCCTTTATATTTGCATTTTGGATTATCACATCTGGATGATACCAGTTTGCCTTTTGGAAGTGATTCAAAAAATATCGCTTCGCCACCATAGGCGTGTATATATGTCATGTCACGGGGATTGGTTACCCCCATTAACCTCCAGCCTTCATCAGCATTGCGAATTGGTATATTAGGTGTTAATTCATGAAAGTCACCCTTCAATTTATATTGGTTATTTTTTACGTAGACCTGTCCAAACATACTCATTGTATTACCTCCTTATGCATCCTTTTTTAATAAGCTATCAGCATCCATCAAAATTGTTGCTGTCACATGCGAACCTACTCCGGCATGACTTATTGCCATTGCTCGTTTTGCATCCTTTACCTGTAAGTTGGTCCAATCATCAGGTTTGGTGCGTTTGCAACGTTTCCAGTACTTTTCATCGCCATGCATCTCGGCCCATCTGTTCCATAAATGGCATGCAATTTCAAATACCTGCATGATTCCGGTTGCACCAACGGCATGCATGCACCCTATAAGCCCTCCTGATAAATTTGATGGCAGCCGACCTGGTTTGCCAGTCTTTGGATTAATATGATAGCAATCCCCCGATTCAACATAATCTCTTCCATAACCATATGGTCGTAACCCTATGTCTTCATACGTCTGAATATCGCTTATGGTAAAAGCGTCATGCAATTCTACAACATCAAGGTCTTCCATTGGATTAGTAATGCCGGTCATACGATAGCCATACCATGCTGCCATCCGTGCTGCTAAAAATCCTGTGAAGCCAGGGTATCGTTCGCCGCCGGGGAAACGTTTGCCAAAATCCTTATATTGTTCTTTCGTTTCATTTGGCAACAGCGGTATTTCCATGTCTCGCCGGTCAGCAGGTCGTAAGGTATGCGAACCGGCTGATACCCATATTCGCAATGGTTTGTTTTTTGATTTTTGTGTAAGTTTTATTGCTGTTTCTTCATCACATATAATTGCACAGGCTGCTCCAACACTCATTAAACATGCATCAAGTGCCCGCAGTGGATAGGCAACCACCGGTGACTTTAATACATCATCAATCGTTATCTTCATTGGTCCCTGTGCATAGGGATTAAATCGTGCATAATTGTGATGTTTTACTGAAATTTCTGCCATTGTTCTTCTGAAAGAATCTTCCTCTTTGCCAAATACCTGCCAGTATTTTTGTGCCATTACCGCATAGTATCCTGTATATATATGTCCTAAAGGTGATTCCCAGTCTTTATCTGCTGCACAGGAGATTAAAAAATTGCCTTCATCGGTAGGAACCTCGTCCATACGTTCCCACCCCATTGCCAGTGTGCAGTCAGAATAACCTGAAGCAACAGCTTTAACAGCTTCCCACAAAGTGGAGCCACCGGTTGCCCCACCGGTTTTTACACCAATATTACCCAGTGGATCAAGCCCTAAGCGGTCATGGATAACCGCTTCGCCTAACAGTTGATCGCCAAAATGGTCAGCAAAATGTCCGTAATAGCAGGTGTGAATATACCCTTTAAGCTCTGCAGGCTCCATATCCAGCATATCTGAAGCCATTGTGAATGCATCAATACAGAGCTCCTCGGTGCGTTTGTCAGGGAATGCCCTGTCAAACTTTGATACACCAGCTGTAACTATATAAACAGGGCGCATAAGCTTTGGAATTTTTGATTGTTGTTGTGTAAATGTAATCATAGGCTAAACCTCTCTCTATTATTTTAATGTATATGCACCATAAAAATATGCATTGTACCTTGCTGATAGCATATAGCTATCCGTAGTCATAGGCAATTATAAACTAAATAGTCCCCACCCAGAGAGCAACCGCAATCATCTTTGAATTATTGGTAATATGTTGCTGCTCAGGTTGAGTTATAAAATGTGCGGCATCGCCTTGATAGAGCACAAACACCTGATTCTGGTAGGTTAATTCAAGCGAACCTTTTAAAACACAAAGCACCTCCTGGCTATTACGTATACCTTTACGAGCAGGAATACTTTTTCCTGGTTCTACCATCAGTATTGCACTGTCTATTGTTCTACGTGATTCGGGTGAAAAAAAACGTAATGTTGCAAATCCAACGTGTGGTATATCTATCTCTGTGAGATCCTTTTTCCGTATGATGGAAATTTTTTTCTGATTTTGAGCCTGCTGAATTACTTCACCAGCATCACAACCAATTGATGAACAAATATTTATAAGCGTATCCACGGATGGAGAATTTACATTATTTTCTATCTGGCTTAAAAAACCTTCAGAGATGCCGGCGCGTGATGCCACTGTCTTTAAGGTCATCTTTTTTTCTTTTCGTTTTATTTTTAACACCGAACCAAGATCCATTATTAGTTTCTCATTAGTAAAGATTCATAAATAAAACAACTATTGTCTTTAATAATATTTACTATAAGTAAATATTTATAATATTGTCAATAATAATTTATCAATTTAAAAAAATTGTATTTTTTGGCGATAGTAACCCTTAATCAGTGTATGCTATAGCAAGAATGCACTGCCAATAATAAGTAACTATCGCCCATAGTATTGTGAAGATTTTGTAGAAAGGTAATAGAATTTTGTAATGATGATAGATTTACAATTTTTCATGGAGATTGTGCAATCAGTATGATAGATGAGCATTTCCCCTGGCAAGAAGCTGTCCAGTATCGTCATGAACTTCAAAAAAAAGATGGCGGTTTTGGTTTACCTGTTTTTTTGAATACAGGGCTATATTAATGTTTCCTGGCGGTATCATCATACCTGTAAAACGACAGGATAATACCTTTAATACATGTGGATTGCCGTCAGCTTCATGATTGATAATTTCGCGTGCAGTATACGCTAACGTAGCAGTTCCCTGTAGAATAATATCAGGCAGTCCTACCATCTTTGCAAATGCTACCGATGTGTGTATTGGAAAATGAATATTAGAACAACCATCATAAACATAAGGACGCAGTCTATCAATATAAACTTTTTTTTCCCAGCATGGTGATGATGTGTCTTCAGAAAAACCGGGAATTGGAATATTGCTGTTTTCCGTAACGGTGCCGGTGCACTCAACACCGCGCAACATTCCACCTATATGTTCGGTAAAGACTGGTTGATTGTTGTGGCTGTATGCATCAAATCGTATGGTGATGATGGTGCCGGCACGATGAGGCATTATTGAAGCTATTTTTCCTTTTATGATCAATGTGTCATTGGGGGCTATTGGACGGTGGAATTCAAGATGTTCTGTATAATGCACCTGGGTTTTAATTATCTCAAGAGGAAAATTTTTATTGTTGATGTAATCACAAATTTTTTCTGATATTGGCCATGTGCAGGCAACAGCAAACATTGGGTGGGCAATGATCCCTTCAGTGCTTTCATCATTAAAATAATAAGGATTGTTATCATCAATTGCTGCTGCATAATTCATCATTGCACGAGATGATATCGTTGTTGTGTAATCCTTTAGCGTTGTTCCGACAAAAGATGCATCAAGCTTCATAGTAAAAACCTTCCAATTGAATTAAATGCATTATAATTATTATATTCCTTATTGTAACAATTGCAACATGGGATCAGCTACATGATAAACATTAATTCTTAAATAAATCATTAAAAAAATTTTATTTATCACCATTCCACCACTCCTCAAGTTGAAATGTATGGTTAACATTAACTAATTGTCCAATTTTTGGTATAATTAAATCAATTTTATGTGTTTTAGACAAAGCATAGAGCTGTTTGGGTGGATCATTCCATGGATGTTTTGATAGGATGAACATACCCCAATGAATAGGGAAGAATTTTTTAGCCCTAAGATCTTTGAATGCAGTGACAGAGTCTTCGGGAAACATATGCACTTCTCTCCATTGATTGTTATATTGGCCACATTCTAAAAATGCTATATCAAATGGGCCGTATTTTTTTCCAACAGCTTTAAAATGGATATCATAGCCTGAATCTCCACTAAAATAGACACTGTGATTCTTTGACTTGATTACCCATGAAGCCCATAAAGTTTTGTTTCGGTCAAATAAACCACGTCCTGAAAAGTGTTGAGCAGGTGTTGCTATGAATTGTATACTATCAAATTTTGCAGTTACCCACCAATCTCTTTCCACAATCCTATCGTGAGGTATGCCCCAGCTTTTTAAATGTGATCCTACACCTAAGGGAACAACAAAACGTGCTTTTTTATCAATAAAATATTTTACAGACTTCATGTCCAGATGATCATAGTGATCATGAGATATTAATATATAATCTATTACTGGTAGCTCATTCAGCTTTAATACCGGTGGCTGAAACCGTTTATTCATAATATTTACCGGGAATGATGAGTTGGTAAATACTGGATCTACCAGAACAATTATCCCATCTATATTAAGCATAAAAGAGGAATGACCAAACCAGATTACACGCAAATCTGAATCCTGTTGTAAAAATACTGACAGATCTGGTTTTAGTTCAGGAAGTTTTGTGGTTGGCTTTAGAATTTTTCTGCCTTTAAACATATCAATCATAATTGTAAAGGTGATATTTTTATCCCACATCTCATCAATAGCATCTTGATTACGGTTTACAAACATATTTTTGTTAGCATCATAATGCATGGAATGTTTAAACATGCTAACGTTATCCCTATCTGGGTTTGTTCCCATAGAAGCACATCCTTTGAGCGATATTACGATAATAATGGATATAATTAATAAAATAAGCAGCTTTAAGAAAGGCTTTCTGAAATTTTTCATAGTAATAAATGTAAAATTCTTATCCAATGAGTTATCCTATTTTTTAAACTGTTGTCGTAATTTTCGAGCATGTCCCTGTTTTAGTTGAAATTCATAGCAGTTACCCAAGATTAGTACTTGGAAAATAAAAACCAAAGGAGTAACCACTATGAACTTAAAAAAAGTAAAAAAGCAATGATTAAAGAGTC
>Ga0116147_1003455_pt1 | contig 14913 bp, 18 predicted proteins | sample AD_JPNHG3_MetaG_FD_89749 | JGI IMG/M metagenome (GOLD analysis project Ga0116147, IMG submission 89749) | Active sludge microbial communities of municipal wastewater-treating anaerobic digesters from Japan - AD_JPNHG3_MetaG | ecosystem: Engineered > Bioreactor > Anaerobic > Digestate | place...
AATCATTCAGTTCTACACAGTCGGCTACAAGTGCCTATTTTGGCGCGCGTATCGCCGTGTATAAAGACGACATCAAAGAGTACATAAAAGCAAACAAAAATAAGTTTGCAAATATGGCTATCGGAGCAATTTAACATTGTGAAAAATTACCTGAAAGGTAATTAAGGGGGAATATATGTTTCAGAAAATCAAAGATTTCTTTTCAAGCAAAGTTGTAAAAATCGTTGCTTGGGTAATTCTTGCACTTGATGTTACCACCCTGATTATCGGCGGAGCAACAACAGTTGAAATCACTGACGGTATTGCACTCATAGCCGGAGTTATTGCAGCCGTTTCATTGGTTATCGCGTTCATCGCAGAACGCGTCAAAAAGTAAAGGCATTATTCCAATTACAAACTTTTTGGGGGCTTGTCGGTGCTTTTTTCCTCCTTTTCAAGAAAAGATTTTTTTCACGCCGGCAAGCCCTTTTTTCTTTTTAATAAAGGGAGTGAATATTTATGAAACCATTGGAACTTTTCAATTTTATTAAGAGCATTAAACACGATGAATATATTACAAGCGGCGATAATGTACAGTGGACTATTAAAGTCGATGAAGTAAATAAAATTATCCGCCTTATTTTTGAAGAATCAGCAGATAAAAGAGACTGGGTAAATAACTTTAATTTCCCGGTAAAACTTTATAAAAAGCAGGAATCTTGCTTACTTGCGGCGCGTGGTTGGGGTAATGCCTATAAATCATGTAATGACGAAGTTATGCGCGCTATGGAACTTGCTATAGATATTGCGCCGTACTATGAATTCCATATTTGCGGTTGGAGTTACGGCGGTGCTATGAGCCTTATTGCGGCAGAAGACTTTTATTACAGATTCCATAAAAAGGCAAATGTTTACACTTTCGGCGCGCCTAAACCTTTATGGGGCAAAAGAACGCAGAAATATGTTAGAAGTTGTGTGAATGAAGTACACCAGTATGCTCATGTAAACGATTGTGTACCGCTATGTCCACCTCTTCCCGGATTTAAACGCCTTGTTACTGACAGAATCGGCAAGGATTTTTCTATTTTCAAACTATTCAAACCTGACATTTACCATTGTATTTATGGCGAAGAATCGCTTTATGAAAATATAAAGGAGTGAAAAAACTATGAAACTGTATGTAGAGCGCATGATTAAGGAACGCGACGACCTGAAAGGAAAAATCAAGAAGGCTAAAGCTGCACTTGAAAACAATCCTTTTGACATGACAGAGACCGGGAAAGAACTTCTGACGGAGCAGGTAAAAACAATGGAAAGTTACCTTGCTATCCTGAATCAGAGAATCGAGTATGAATCCGGCGGCGAAATCAGAGCATAGACAGATAATTTTTCTGTTTATATAAATCTTTAAGGGGGTGTTATTATGGCACTGGAAAAACTTAAAAGAGGCTGCCCTTATGGGAAAGAAATTGCCGAAGAAATTGAAAAAGGTGGAAACGCAGGTATTGAAACAAGACTTGCGGCACTTGAAGGTGGAAACGCAGGTATTGTAACAAGACTTGCGGCACTTGAAGGTGGAAACGCAGTTATTGAAACAAGACTTGCGGCACTTGAAGGTGGAAACGCAGGTATTGAAACAAGACTTGCGGCACTTGAAACAATGTTTGCGGCAGTTCTTGCAGCTACAGACACAGACAACGGAAAGACTTTGCAGATTGATTCAAACGGCAAGGTTGCACTCGTTACTGTTTAATTCTCCTGATGTTCGGGCAGGAAACGGAAAACGCCCGGACATAACAGGCAGATACGGCGTAGTGTAAAGAGGAAACAATGGGTACAACAGGACTTGGAAAAAATAGCCCGGTTCAACTTGAACTTGGCAAGGAAAATTACGAAGCACTCATATCAAGACACGGTCAGTGGGTAAGGTGGCGCGTTGCTACAAAATGCCCTTGTGTAAAAGAGAACTCTATGCAGCCGGACATTCATTGTAAAAAGTGCGGCGGACTTGGCGTTATTTATGGTTATCAGAAAAAAGCGGTAGTCTCTCAAACTGTTATGATTCGCGACAATTCAGGAATTATAGAACTTGACGCGGAGTTTATAGATTGCCCATTGACTAAATGTTATGACAATTCCGGCAGAGTGTACGAAACTGCAACTAAAACCGGCGCGTTTGTTATGCTTAATACGCCTATTTTGCCGGTAAAAGGCGTTTATGTTACCGCCGTTATGGAACAGGATATTTTACAGACCGTTGATAATTCGATTGCGGAAAGCGTAGGAAGCGGATATTACAGAGTATCGGGCTTGCGCAGTTCACGCATGAAGACAGAAGGGTTATTCCATACCGCGCCGGGGGATATTGAAAGCGTTGAAGAAGTAAAAGACATTGACGGCAATACTTATAAAATCGGCGAAATAAGACAGGATTGTATTTTTGTAAATCCGCGTGAAGTTGAAGACGAGGAGACCGGCGAAATAACAGAAATTGAGCCGCCGGAAACACTTTATATAAAGAATGTGCAGTACATACCGCCGTTTACTTTCGTTATCCTGAATCAGAATCTTAATAAATCTGACGCGCAGATAATGCAGGAAAACAACGGCGACGGTGTTCTTACATTCCCATACGCTTATGAAGTCGCGCTTGATGATGTAATTACCGTGTTAAGCGGAACATACACACAAAAAAGCATAGTAAGTAAAAAAGACGCGGACTATGATGTTATTCCGGCTTATTTTGTTGATGAAGTTGTAAGCTGCATAGGAAAAGACCGGGAATATATACAGGGAACTGACTTTATTTTATGCGGCGCGAACTATCTTAAATGGCTTTGCGATGATTGCCCGGACGACGGCGAGGGATATTCTTTGACTTATAAAGTATTCCCGACATACAAGGTTGTAAAGAACATTCCGCAGATACGAACAAGTGAAAATCAGCGTATGCCAAAGAAGGCAGTAATTAAACTTTATGATACATACGGCGAAAAACGAGGGGTAAATAAAAAATGACAAGTTATGTAATGTGCAATAAAAAGAAACTTGGTATTAAGAAATCTGATATTGAGTTTTTGAGAAAATCCATTAAAAAATCATTCTTTGGTGGTAGGTTTGGCGCGTAAATGATTAGAGTTAGCGTTGATTTGAACGATGATTTAATTTCTCAATTAAAAGAAAACCTTGCAGGGCTTTCAGGCGGAGCAGGTTCAAAGGTTATGCCGGGAACTTCACGCGCTTTTAATATGGCTGCAAAGTTGATTCAAAAATCATGGCAAAACTGGGCTATGGGCGGTAGTTTAATCGGCGCGGCGGATATTAAGAATCCTAATTCCCGGCTTGCTTCCAGTATTCATATCAGAAAAATAAATGATTTTGACATGAGTATTGAGACCGATTCGCGCTATATGGAGCGGATTCAAAACGGAAGCCCTGAATTTGACATGAAGACTAAATATCCATACGGAAATAAAAGCCGCGTTACACAGAGCGGCAAAAACAAGGGTGTACCTTATTTGATTATTCCTTTCCGTTGGGGTACACCGAACAAAGACGGCAGCCCAAGGGCGCATTTTGGTAATACAATTCCTTTGGAAGTCTACAAAATATTACAGTCTAGGAAGTTTAGAAGGTCAGAAACAACAGGCGATACACACCCGGAAGAAAACTTTAAGGGTGAGAATGTTGAACGCGCAGAGTATGACTGGGGCGATAGAATAAAAGACGAGGACGCAGGAAACGCTAACGGTATGGTAAAAATGCGCAGTAATACCGGCAGCACTTATTTTACATTCCGCGTTATTTCGGCAAAGTCTCCTGAAAAAGCATGGGTAAGAAAAGAAGTTCCTGCAAACGATGTTGTAAGCGCAGTTGAGAAGACTACAAGGCAGAATGTTGAGGACATCTTAGAGGCAGGACTTGAACAGGACTTGGGTATATAGTTGTTACATTGACAACAGAGAGTTTTGCAAGTATTCTATAAGGGAATAATATTATTTTGAGATAATTATTTTGTCATATCGTTTGCACTTACAGAAAGGCAGCGTAGACGCGGAAAGACCGTGTTTTGCGTTGTCTTTTTTTATTTCATTCGAGGTGCGGACGAAAAATGTTGTGTTATTTAAACCGTGGAATAATCTTAGAACAGGCTTTAGTTGCGCTTGTGCGAGAATATTTTGACACGCTGCATTTGGATAATAAATATAAAAACTTCCACATATCAGTAACGACCGAACACCCATTTGCGGAGTTATATCTGCATGAAGGACAAAACGCGAGCGATTCATTTCCTTGTGTCGTAATCACTACGCAGGAAGACCGCAAACCGTATGAGTTTGACGAACTGGCTATTACACAGACCGACGGTATAGGAATTACTGAAAGCGACCTTGAAGCAATCACCAAAACGACAGAAACATACATAAACAAAAAAGGCGTTGAAAAAACAAGGGAGATTCCGGGGCTTTGTACGGTGGTTGATGATAGTACACTGGACGCTATAAGAGAAACAATCAGAAAGCAGGGTTATTGTTACGGCTATTCTATGAGAATCCGCAGAAAAGACACTTTAGGCTTTGAAGTTTGGGCGGAAAACGTACAGTTGAAAAATGAGATTTACGAGCAGTTGAGGCTTTTTATTACAGGAAATCTAACACACCTTCTTGAAAACAAATACCCATTTTTTGACATTGCATTATTTGATAACACGATTGTAGGACATAGAAGTAACAACTACAACTTTGATTTTGACGTTGCTTTAAGCGGCGCGCACATTTCGCTTGATGTGAATTATTGCGTTGAGCAGATTGTGCTAAACACAGAACTTACAAAAGTAAGCAAACAAATAATCACGGAGGCAAACAATTTATGGCAAGTAAAAACACTTTGTCGGAATCCGTAGAGGAAGTTGCAGAGGAAGTTACTTCTGTATCTACATCTACGGCAACGGTAGCCGCTGCAACTCCAAAAAGAATGGGCGTTGCACGGTATTGTCAGGTTCGTGAACTTGCGCGCAGTTGGACGGCAGTAATGAAAAACCGTTACAAGAGCGAGGTTCACACTTTGGAAGAGTGGGACGAACTTTACGAATGGGTTCGTAACCGCAAGATTGGTTAATTTAAGGGGGTTGAAATATGGGCGTTTCAGCAGCAAAATTCAATAGTGCCGGACAGTCTTCAAGTCATTACATTCCGGGAACATACTCTCGTCGTAATACAGTAGGCGCAGGTACAGGCGTTTCCAGTGGAAACCTTTGTATCATCGGTACATCAATGGGCGGAAAACCTTTGACACTTCACGCCGTATCGGACAAGGCAGAGGCTAAAGACCTTCTTGTAAGCGGTACACTTCTTGAAGCAGTCGCACAGGCTTTCAATGGCTCAAATACCTATGTTCCGCAGCAGGTTTTCTGTATGCGTGTAAATGCAGGTACACAGTCTAGCCGTACTCTCAAAAACGGCAGTACATCAGTTCTTACTTTGAAAAGTGCCGATTATGGCGCACACATGAATCAGTTGAAAATGTGGCTTAAAGCAGGAACTACAGGAAAAAAGGTTCTTGTAAACTACAAGGGCAGTGAAGTTGAAATCGACAACATCACAAAAAAATCATTCTCAATTCTTTACTTGGGTGGAGGTGAAAGCGCAGTTTGTACAATCAATGCTACAGGCTTGACACTTACTACAGATGTTACCGCAGACAATCTTTCTATCACTTGGGAAGAGTGCGAAACTCTTGAAGAACTGGTAGCAAAAATCAATGATTCAGGCGTTTATAGCGCAACATTGATTGATACCACACCAAACACACCAACAAAGCAGCTTGACCATGTATCAAGCGTAAGTGTTCTTACAACCGCTGCAACTTTCAACAGTGATTTACAGGCACTTATCGAAGCACTGGAAAGCGTTCAGTACATCGGAGAGGGCAATGTTACTCTTACAGGTACTAGCCGCCTTATCCCGGACAACGACGAAGGATATGAGTATTTTTCCTGCGCAAACGCAGGTACGGCTACAACATCGGATTGGGAAACTGCAATCAATCTTCTTGAAAAAGAAGATATTCAGATTATCGCGACACCTGAAACCGATAGCGATATTTGCTCACTTATCGTAGACCATTGTGTAAGTATGTCTACTGTAAGCAAGAAAAAAGAGCGTACTTGTTGGATTGGTACTGCAAAAGGTACAAGCATTGATAACGCTATTACACAGGCTAAGACCTACAATAGCGAACTTGTATCACTTGTTTGTACAAGCGCAGTCGCAAACAATCCGCTCACAGGTGCAAGTGAAGAAATCGCTCCTGCACTTTTGGCTTGTAAATGCGCAGGTATTGAAAGCGCAATCGGCGTTTCTAATCCGCTCACAAACAAGACAATCAAGGTTAGTTCTTTTGGTACAAAGTACAAAGAGAGCGAACTTAACAAAATGATTGCCGGCGGCGTTGTAACATTCGGCGAGAATGACGACGGCGAACTTGTTTGTATTCGTTGTATCACAACTTATCAGGGCGATTCTCTTATCCTGAACGAGCGTTCTATGATTCGTTCCGTTCTTTACATGGACAGAGACTTGCGCAAAGCATTTAATCGCCGCATTGGTACAAACGACGAGCCTTCTGAAAGTTCAATCATTCAGACTTTGGAAAATAAGTCTAAGGAATGGTATGCGGATTCTCTTATCACAAAGAATGGCGCAAACCTTTACGAAAATGCAAAAGTACGCTTTGACGGCGACAAGATTTATCTGACATTTGACAGATATATCCGCGCTCCAAACAACTTTGTATTTATTACCGCAACAAACAAGGTCTACAGTTCGACCGTAGAAGTGTAAGGGGGTAAAATATGGCAGATTACAATTTGCAGGGTGATTCCCTTGTACAGGGTAAGAACTGTATCGTGCGCGCAGGTGCAGACGCCGCAAGTGCAAACCCTATTGGACTTGTACAGGATTTTGAAATGCGCGCGCAGTTCCAAACACAGAAAGCCGAAGTATTGGGCGAGTTTTTGCCGGTTGCAATCGACATCACTGGTGTTTCTGTAAGCACTACATTCAGCGGATTTGTACCGGCTAAAGGATTCAGTCTTAACGACGCAGCCTGTATCAAGGAACTCAATCCGAACATTGATACAATCGTTGAGGAAGAGAAAACGGCTAAGATTCCGTATCTTGAACTTTACGACAAGAAGGCAAAGGCAGTTATCGCCTCTACAACTTGGGCTATTCTGAACTCTTATTCAGAGCGTTCAAGTGGCAAGGGCTATATGATTGCAAACTGTTCTTTTGAATCAATCGGATTCTTTAACGGTTCTGACTATCCTAATAGCGACCTTTACAACAAATAATAAAGGGCTTAAAAATGGGCTATTCTAGGGCTTCTTTTGGCAAGTTTGATTAAATTATCAAACTTGCTAAGGACGCTCCTAGAGCCTATTTTAAGCGGCTACAAGGCAATTTTGAGAACTTTTTGAAAAACTATTCTTATATGAGAGGTGAAGAAATGGAAATTACCGAAGAAATTAAACAGGCAGAAACTTTTGACGACGAGAAGCAGGAAGACATCTTCTATTCGCTTTTGAACGGAAAAACAGTAAAAGAAACTATTGAAACATCACGCGGAAAGTTTGTAGTGAAATTTCCGAAACAGAAAGACTTGATGTTTATTGACAGAAAAATTGCTGCAATGCGCGGCGGACTTCCGGCAAGCAGCTTTGACGATATGGCGAACTTTGCTATGCAGAAAGTAGCGTATCTTGATGTAGTAATTGAATCCGGGGAAACTTGGTTTAATAATATCAAAGAAAAAAATAAATCATTCAGTTGGGGGGATATGCCTGATACAGACTTCATTGACGAAGTGTATGTTAAGGCATGGTCTTTTCGTCTTAAAGTGCAGAGTAACTTTAGAGGAAATGAAGAAAAGACCGATAAAGGAACTGTTGTCGAAGAGAACGTTTCGGAAACTGTGGACAATGGTTTATTTTCGGGAGTTGCCGGTAAAGTTAAATGACATTGACGACGACTTTATAGAATTGTTCTTTAGGTTCGCAAATACATTCACGGAAGAAAGTATTTTGAACGGTTACTTAAAGGACGAAATGGAAAAGGAAAAAGAAATCCACGACGACGAGTTGAAAGACTTGGGATATACGGACGAGGATATTTTGAATATGAAGTAGCGGAAAGAAAACAGTCTGTTTTTAGTCTGTTAATGGACTGGAAGCGGACTGTTTCTTTTTTAATGCTTTGGGAGTAGTAAGTTATGATTGCATTGAGATTGAACGCCGATACATCGGACGCGCAGAGAAATATAGGCGCGCTTGGAAACTCTATTGAGGACTTGCAGAGAAAACTTAAAGCAGCGCAGGACGCCGGAAACTGGGGCGAGGCTGCAAAGATTACGCAGGATATTGCCTTTATGCAGAATCCGGGCTTTTCAGTCGTCGGCGGCAATAATGGCGGTAACGGTTCTAATCTCCAAAATACGACACAATATAACAATGCGCGGCAGCTTGATATAAGACTTGAAACAATTACGCGCGTTATTACTACTCTTACAGACCAGTTGAAAGAATCAACCGAAAAAGGACAGTCGAAAGAATCTTTTAATCTTTCCGCTGCATTGAACAATGCGGAGCAGGAAAAAAGGCAGCTTGAAGCGGAGAAAAAACGCCTTGAAACCGCCGATAAAAGCGATAGTTCTGTAATGGATATGATTAAAAAGTACGGCGTTTCGCGATACCTTACGCAGGGTTTAAGTTATGCTAATCAGATTGCCGGAATCGGTTTTAATCATCGTATCGCTATGGCAAACGGCGACTACTTGGGTGCTGATGTCGCAGCGGTAGAAAGCGGCGCAGGAATTGCGCAGGGAATCGGCGGTAGTTTGCTCGGCGCAGGTTTAATGCTTGGTGCAACGCCGGTCGGTTGGGGCTTAATGGCTGCCGGTGGAATCGCTGAAATCGGCGGTGCGATTGCAAAATACTGGGCAGGAGACGCAAGAGCCGATATTGCAGAAGGCGAGGCGTACAGAAAAACACTTGCAGGAACTAACGGACTGAATAAACTTTATACAAACGGCGGTTCAGTAAGCGATAATTCAAGGAAAGCTGCAAGCACTTTAAGAGAAGGTACAAATCTAGCCGTTGATACTGGACTTTCTACAGAAGAATTTTTGCAGCTTGCTACAAGTTATTCTCGTTTTGGTTCAAAAAGTAGTACGGACGCTATGAAACAGGCGCGTGATATTGCTTTGTGGGCGCAATCCACAGGAACGGACGCCGGACTTATTACAAACTTTTTAGGAACTGCAAGAAGGTACGGAGACAATAGCGATGTTTTAGGCTATGCAAGTCAGGCAAGACAGGCGGCAGGTCTTACAAAAGCGCAGAATACGGAGTTTTTGCAGGGCTTACAGACTGTAATTGAGGACGGAATTGCAAACGGTTATGTAAAGAGTGCGGAAGATGTCTCAAAAACATTCGTAATGTTCTCACGATTAAGCAATAACAATCCGCTTTGGCAGGGTGAGCAGGGTGCAAAAAGATTGCAGCAAATGAATAGCGGTATTGCCGGCGCAACGGCTTTACAGAGTGTAAGTGATGTTATTGTCGCAGGTGCAGCGCATGAGATTCTTAAAGATAAAGACCTTGCTGCAAGAGGAACGATTTTAGGCGGACGCGCTACAGGAACATACATTGATGAAATGTTACTTATGGAGCAGGGTACAAATCCTGAAATGTTCGGAGCGATTGCAAAGACGGTAGAAGGTCTTGAAGGTGGTAATTATGCTGCAAAAGTAGAGCGATATAAGGATATTTTCAAACTTAATTACGCCGGTGCGGTAGATGTCGCTGCAATGGCTGATAAAATCAGCAAGGATGGGTATACAGAAGCACAATTTGCAAAAGAAGTTGCAGCAATGCAAAAAGATACAAAATACCAGTCGGAAGAAACGACATGGCAGAATAAAATAAATGAAATCGCAACAAATGAAGCACTTATTTCACAATCTAAGTTTTGGGATAATGTCTCACATCTTGATACTGTTATTTCGGGATATATCAATAAAGGAAAAACGGCAGCAACATCAGGTACAGAACAGAACGTAAACAGTGCAGTTGCCAAAACAACAGGACTATCAGAAGCAGAAGTAAACGCAAATATTGCAGCAGCAGCAGCGGCAAAGGGTTATAATTATTCAGCAGTTGCAGCAGGAAATACAAACCTTGAAATGCAGCCGATAGCAGAAGAATTAAATGCGACAGGCGCAAGGTTAAATGCAAAAACTCCTGAAGAAAGAATTAGCGCAATGCTAACTATTTTAGGAACTCAAAATGTAAAAAGTTATGTAGAAGACGGTTCTTATTATACTCAAGATTTTTATAATAAAATAATGTTTAAGAACATGGGAAATGACGCTAAAGATAACGCCATACTTGAAGAAATGGATAGGTATGGTATTACATCACCTAAAGATATATATAAAGTCATAAATGCTTTAGGCACTGGTTCGTCGGGTGGTCGCGGCAAAAATGCGCTTGCTAATGCAGAGTATGAGAATAATAAAGCAAGTGTACAAGACTTTGTTGAGGCATTTAGAAGAATGTTGGAAGGTCTTAATTTTACAATGTCAGAATAGCTAATCTAGCCATACATCGTAGTTATAAAATCTTATGATGTATTCGGCTAGTTTTGTATCAACCAATATTATGCAGCTTCCATCAGAAAACGGCATTTTGAAAATGTCGATTACAGGATTAGTAACGACTGTATCATCAATTTCGGTATTATATTTTGTTTTGAAATATTTCGGAGCGTCTTTGTAAACAGTTACATTTCGTTCTAGGATAATTGCATAAGATATTAAACTATTGTCTGTAGTTGAAAAAACAAAAATATACTCTTTTACTTTACAGTTAAGATATGTTTCTCCCAGTTTTGAAAAAGACACCTTGTTTGAATCGGGGTAAGAAACATTATAACCATTATCAGCCATAATAGTAATGACGGCTTCTTTATTAGTTTTGAATTTTATATTTTGAATCTCACAAAAATCATCGGCAAAAGCAAAAACCGAGGCGAGCAGGAATAAAACAATAAAAAATCCTTTTTTCATACGCATAACTCCTTTTCGATTAAATGTTACACTCATTAGTTTAATCTGTCAATTAAAAACTAAAACAATTATAAATGTTGTTATAAAGCTACTATAACCTTGAATAATTGACCGCGAGGGGTTTTCGGTGTAATATGTAAATGAGAATTACAATCTTATTAAATCGTAATCGAGAACTAAAGTTTGCACTTTTAGAAAGGCAGCTTGAAACATCGGGTTTAGATTCCCGGCGTTTTGGTTGCTTTTTTTTTGTTTTAAGGGGTGTAAACTGAATGAACGCAAGACAAATAGTTTATCAAAGACCTTGCCCTAAAATCATCATCAAAGACCCTGAAACCGGGAAGACTGTTAAATCAAAGAACAGTGGCGCGGAACTTGAATTTGTCGCAGGTAAAAATACAAACCTTCTTTCATATTCTTTTACACTTTCAATCAACGATATTTCAGGAAGTTTTTCCGCTACTTTTTATCCTGATTATAACGACGGCAAGGGTAACACCTTCTCACTTTTTGACGACTTTGAGAAATTGCAGATTGTCGAGATTTACGAAGGTAACGGAACATCATCAGAAAAGCCGGTATTTTGTGGAATTATCAGAAGCAAGAAATATGTTGCGCAGACAAACGATAGCGGCGGACATCGCAGAATATCAATAACAGGTACGGCAATAACCGGGCTTGTAAGCCAGTTTTATATCAATCTTGATGTCGCAGCTTGCGCAATGACAAAGCAATTACGGACACAGGCGGACTTGATAAATGAACTTACAATCAACGGTAAGAAAGAAGAAGAAGTAAAAGAGATTGTCAAAAAGATTTGGGATTGTTTCTATGAAATCTCACAACAGATAGGAACTCCAAAAATAAAAGAATACATCGAAAGATTTTGCGGAAGTATTTATAGTCTTTTTGATGTCGATGATTCAAAATTTCATTATCCGTTGGGCTGCATTTTCAAAGGGCAGACTACGCAGGACTTTTTTAGCCTGATTGATGAGATTATACCTAGCCCATGTTATGAAAAGTTTGCATACATGGGAACTGACGGCAAAATGAAAATCAAAATGCGGCTTGTGCCGTTTTCTTCAAGCAACTGGAAAGCGTTAGAACATACACCGATTCCGGCTACCGTTTTACAGTCTTTTGATTTAACTGAATCAGACAATGAAGTTTATACCGCGTTTTACGCTTATTTGAACGGTTATCCAGTAGACGAGCAGAAGTCTTTAATGATTAGCATAACTATTGATAAAGCCGGCGTTGATGAAGTTCTCAAAGATACAGAGGCTTTTAAGACTTACGGTTATAGACCGATGATTGCGCATTTTATCGGGTACGGAACTAAGGACGGCGAGCAGGATAGCGACACGCATAGCAAAATGGCAGAAATGAGCGAAAAACTCAAAGAATGGTATGAGAATCTTCCTGATATGCTTAAAGGTTCGGCAACTCTCTCTATGGTTTTTGACGGCGATAACGCTACGAACAAGATTCAACCGGGCGAAGTTGTACAGTTTTTGGGAGGTGAGTTTTATGTTGAGGGCGTTACTCACTCATGGAATTACGGACAGGGCGGCGAGGTGAATCTTTCAGTAAGTCGCGGCGGTAAATATTTGTATAGCGGCAAGTTCAAAGGAAAGATTGAAAATCTTACATCTTTAATATCGCTTTTGCAGAAAGGACAGGATTCAAATAAAAGTCTTCTGACTTTAAGAAGGTAGTTTATGGCATTGAATATAAGTTTACAGAAAAAGAAAAACGCGCCTTCTCAAAATCCGTTCAAAAACTCTTCACCTTATGACTATCAAATGGGTTTTTGGGGCGTTGTTACGGAAGTACACCCGGAAGACTGTACGGTTCATGTTCGCACTAATTTAGGTTTTGAACTTTCCGGCGTTCGTGTTGCAAGTAAAGAATGGGTAACAGTTGTAGACGGTAAACACCTGACAGGCGAGCGACACTTGCCGCCGGTTGATACTTATGTTTTTTGTCTCATGCCTACAGGCGAGTATTCGAGCGCGTTTGTATTATGTTCAGGATTCACAAGGCAGGAAGCAGTACACGCGGATTTTAAGCAGGAAGGTGAAGACGCTGCAAACACTTTCGAGCAGGTAGAAAATAGCGGTTGGAAAAAGACCGTTGATTACCGCACAGGTACAAAGAAGTTTGAAAACAAGACTGATTCAGACCCTACAATCAAGATTGAGATTGACCAAGAGGACGAGGGCGACGAAAAAGCGACTATTACAATTCACGGTACAACGATTACCGTTGATAAAAGTAACGGCGTGAATATTGAGACTGACAAGAAAATTACATTGAAAGATAAAGAAGGCTTTACTTATGAGACCGAGGGCGATGTTTCCTTGAAGTCTTCAAAGACCGGCAAACTTGAAGTTGGTAACAGTGTGGCAACGCTAGGCGCAATGATAAGTGATTTACTGGACGCTTTATCGGATTCCGCGCCGGTTACATACGGAAGCCCGGCAAGCCATATGTTCGTGCCTTCTTTTATCGCAAAGATTACGGCAATAAAAACAAAGTGGGGGCAGGTGTTTAAATGAGTTTGAATCAGAGCAAACTTAAAAATGACCTTCTCTCAATTTTCCGCAATATGACCGACGGCGACGACAGATATTTTGCGAGTAAAGTGAGCGCGAAAGTTGCTGATTATGCAGAATCGGGAAGTGTTTCTACTACCGACGCAGGAACTATATCACAGGGCGCGTTTGTCGGTTCGGGAAATGGTTCTATAAGCGTTGATTCTAGTATTTGCGAAAACATTGTTTATGCAGCTTGTAAGGCTATGGCAGGAATGGTAACAGGCGGAGACGCTTATTTAGCGGCGCAGCTTGCAAGCGGTATTGATTCAATGATGATTGCCGGAACTGTAAATACAACGGTAAAAGGAACGGTAACGCCGCCGAGTGGTACGCCGTTTACTACGGCAGGAGCGGCAAAGGGAACTTTTACTGGCGTTATGGCAACTTTACAAAGTGGATTTTTAGCCGCCTTTAATTCAATGGCAACTATGACAAGCGGCGGCGATGAATATTTAGCCGGACAAATGGCTACAGTAATAACGGCGTATTTGAAAGCCGGAGTTATTGCGACACAAGGACAAGCAAACCTTGCCGGAAGCATTGGCGCAGGTTCTATGTCTTAATAGTGGGGTGTGTAATGGGTTCAATAAGTCTTTTACAGTGGCGCAAGGCGTATATGCTTGAATTTCTTGAAGGCGACGACCTGAAAGAGTGTTTTACTTTTTCCGTACCGCCGGAAAGTGAAGAGTTACAATTTCCGCAGCGTGTAACCGAAACTAAGACTTTCGGCGGTTCTGTTTTTGATGATTACGGAAATGATTCTTACAGAATTACTTTAAGCGGTACGACCGTAAACGAAGAAAAGAAGCTGATTTATCGCGGACTTAAAAAAGTGCCGTTATATCTGACAGGTACAAAAGAAATCTTTGAATTGCAGAAAATTATTAAAAACTGGTCGGACGGTAAAGTATCAACAGGATTTTTCAGGAAGACAAAAAGTTATGTAGGAAGCAACAGAAAAGTTTATCTGTACGACCTTTCAAAAATGAGTGTTTTGCAGCTTGCTACAGGCGTTGCGAGCCGTAATTATTGGCGCGTATTTATTAAAGACCTGAAAATCAAGCGCGATAAGAGTAAACCGAAGACATACAATTATACTCTTGAAATGATAGGCGTTGAGGACGACGAAAAGAAGGCAGCAGGACTTTTCGGCGATGTTTCTAACGCAATAAACGCCGTACAAGATGTAATGGACGGTATTTCT
>Ga0116147_1003456_pt1 | contig 14912 bp, 11 predicted proteins | sample AD_JPNHG3_MetaG_FD_89749 | JGI IMG/M metagenome (GOLD analysis project Ga0116147, IMG submission 89749) | Active sludge microbial communities of municipal wastewater-treating anaerobic digesters from Japan - AD_JPNHG3_MetaG | ecosystem: Engineered > Bioreactor > Anaerobic > Digestate | place...
CAGACCCCAACCGTCGCTGGCTCGAGAGCGAACGCTACAGGATAAGCTTCCCTGATTCCATTATCGTCACACCATCCACAACAACGGTGGGAGCGAGCACAATTCCGTCCAGATGGCTGGGCACAGCTACCGTGCCTCCCATATGGCTATTGTCGCCAAGCGCTATGTGTATGGTGCCCATAACCTTCTCATCCTCAAGGACCGTGCCGGTGATCCTGGCCTTCTCATTAGTGCCGATACCGAGTTCAGCTATGTTCCTGGCCAGACGGCCAAGAGGGTCGATCATCTGCTGAAGTGCGGCAGCGGCAGCGCCGCCTTCGATATCTGTGGCGTAGCCGTCGCGCACGTTTATCTTGATACGCTCGCCGAGATGACCGGCGCCCGCCATGGCCCCGTCAACCACAAACACGCCGTTAGCCGTGCCCTCAAGCGGAGCAATGTAAGCCTCGCCTGCAGGCAGGTTCCCGAAATCGCCCGGATTGTGGTATACACCTGTGTCGGCATTGCCCGTTCTGCCGGCAAGCGACATAGTAATGTCGGTGCCTTCTGTGTTGGTGATCCTCACAGTGGCGCCCCGTGTGAGCACATCGGCATATTTCCTCGACCGCACACCCACTGCCTCGTAATCGGCGCCCAGAGCCCTCGCCATGCAGTCCTCAGTAATGCCGGGCAGTGTAGCACACCGCGCCCCCGCAGCGCACGCTTCGGCCCTGGCGCTAGTATGACTGATAGACTTGCTGGTGGGTGCGAGCACAATATCCACATGCTTCATGACTTGCGCTACCGGCGCAGGGGGTTCCTCACCATGGCTTCTGCGCTCGATCATCTCGATGGCCATGGCCTCACACCCAAGCTCCGCCGCAGCCTGGTACAACGCGTAACCCACACTGCGGGTGCCGTCATCCATTACTACGAGGAGAGTCTCCCCAGGGGTCGCCCCCATCAAGTCGCGAACGGCCACAAGCGCCGCCTCCCGAAGACCGGACATCACGCAACTCCCCCTCATACCCACGTAACAGCTCATAAGCTAATTCTACCACATTCGGGCGAGTCATCCCATACGTCGCCCGATGGTCGCCTGAAGGTTACCCGATGGCCACCGAGCGGAACCCGGAACTTGCGTCCAGGATGCACCAGGATGCTCGAGGAGTGACATCCTGGAGAGGAGATAGTATAATTACCAGGGTGAGCCCGTGAGAGGCTCTCCGCGCTCACCTCATATTGATCAACAAGGGGGGAAAATTGGTGGACGGAGACCCAGGCAGTACGAAGCGGTTCATACTGCTAAGCCCTGCGTCGAAGTCGAGTAGACCCGCTCAAAACCAGTCTGGGGCGATGTTCACCGTGCCGGCAGGTCGGTGCGTGCGACCCTAGAAGGGGGTGTTGTTGTGGATGACAGGTACACTGTCCTTGTAGAAAAAGTCAAGCAGCTGCTTTCCGACGGCTCTACTGAAGCGCTGACCGGCCTCGTAGACTCCCTACATCCCGCGGACGTAGTCGACATCTTGGAACTACTCGACGACTCAGCCCGCAGTGCTTTCTTCCACGCCATACCAGCTGATAAGGCTGCCGACATAGTCCAGGAGCTGGATCCGGATGACCAGACAGAGATAATCCGGATGATGGGCGCTGCCCGCTCATCCGAGATCCTGAGGGAAATGGACTCGGACGATGCCGCCGACCTCATCGGCGAGCTTCCGGAGTCGAAAGCCGAGACCCTGCTCGAACTGATGAACTCCGAAGGAGACGAAGTCCGCGAGCTTCTGCAGTACGACGAGGACTCCTCCGGCGGTATCATGGCCACCGAATACGTCACAGTCAACATGGAGTGGACCGTCGAAAAAACCCTTGCCCAGCTGCGACATGCCGCCCCAGAGGCGGAAACGGTGTACTACATCTACGTCGTCGACGCAGATGAGCGCCTCGTAGGGGTACTCTCCCTGCGTGATCTGGTCATCGCCGATCTCAAGCGCAAGATATCCTCCATTATGAGTCGGAATGTGCTGTCGGTGCCGGTTGAGGCCGACCAGGAAGAAGCGGCCCAGCTATTCAAGAAATACCGCTACCTGGCTCTGCCCGTTGTCGACCGCGACAACCGCCTGGCAGGAATCATCACCGCCGACGACATACTGGATGTAGTCGAAGAAGAGGCCACGGAGGACATCCAGAAGATCGCAGGCACCATGCCTCTCGACCGACCGTACTTCGCGACCTCAGTCAAGGAGCTCTGGCGCAGCCGGGTAGTCTGGCTGATGGTGCTGTTCCTGGCCGAATCCGTTACAGGAAAGATACTGCAGAATTTCAGCACAGCTATGCAGTCCGTCATCGAACTGACGTTCTTCATACCGCTCCTGATAGACTGCGGCGGCAATGCCGGTTCGCAAGCCGCCTCGGTGGTCATCCGAGGTCTCGCGGTACGCGACATACGAATGCGGGATGTCTGGTCGGTATTCGCCCGCGAGCTTACGCTGGGCCTCGCTCTAGGCCTGTCGATGTCGGGCATAGCATTCCTGCGGGCCTGGAGGGTCGGCGGCAACCCAATTATAGGCGTAATCGTGTGCACATCCGTGCTCGTGATCGTCACAGTGGCCACAATCGTCGGATCCATGCTGCCCATAGCGGCCACAGCACTTCACCTGGACCCGGCTGTCATGTCGTCGCCGCTGATCACCACAATAGTGGACGGCACAGGCCTCATGATCTACTTCAGCATTGCCCGAGCCTTGCTTAAGTTGTAGGTCGGCGCCTTCTTCCCAGGCCCAGGCGTTATTGTGCGATTCTCATGACGCTCCGCCCGCGCCCATAGCGCGTGCGGAGCGACCTTCATGCTCTACCGTATGGCTTACCGGTACTCCACCGCGACCTCGGAGCTCCTCAGGCTTTCCTGCCCTGATGAGTCGCGCGCTACCACCACGAAGTGGACTGTCGACCCTCGCTGTTGGGAGGACAGCGACACAAGGGCGGACGTCGCGGGCGCGTCGACCTGCTGAGACCTGGATGTTGTATACCGATCAAACAGCGAGTATCTCCAATACACCCTATAGGACGCCGCAAGCCCGTCAGGAGGAGCCGTCCATGATACTGCCGCCTGTGTGCCATCTAGGCTAACGCCCACATCTTCTGGGGCTCCCGGCGCCATCAGGAAATCCGCATTTACCTGGATGTCTCCCAACCCCGGGCTCCAGTTGATACCGGTGAACTTTCCCGGGCACACCCCGAAGCTGGCGTATTCGCTCTCATACAGCACTGATCCGTCGTCTGCCTTCAGCACCACGCGGAAGTCGTATGAACGCGGAGGGTATCCGGTGTCTTCAACAATGAAATACCCATCCTGCTCGCGTAAGTCCTTATAGGAACGATACGCGGAGCTGCTACTGGCATAATAGATGAAGATGTCGGCCGAATGAACAGGCACAGTGCTCGCTATTCCCGCAGCTGACACCTGGATCCTGAGACGACCTTCCACCGCGCGAAGAGTGATCGACACAGGGATCACACTGTCCCGCTTCACCTGGGCTTTGGCCCGGCCCGCGTAGATTGCGTCGCCGTCGCCGTCCACGGCAACCGCGTCTATCAGCCAGTTCCCAGCGGCAAGAGACTCGATAGTGCCATGACCCGCGCCTCCTTCTACAGGCATTTCGTGTTTGAGGGTGAATCCTCCCATACTGAGCGTCAGCACAATCAGCTCCGGCGCTGACGACGCACTTGGAACGCTCTTGATGGCTGCAGCGACTACCACAGATCCGCTGCCGACCGCAGCAGGCGGCTTGAGCGCGCAACCCGCTCCCATGATCGCCAACGTGACGGCAAGGCAAAATCCGATCGTTGGCCTCCAGTTCATGTTACATCACTCCATTCTATGGAATTTGCCCATTCGCTGCCACTGATTCTCCGCCTGCAGCCTCTGTCCTGCCGCCTGCCACCAGAATCACCCGGGTGATTAAGCGCGTTCTGGGCGCAGGGATTTTCACGACTAATGCCGAATCAGCTTTTTTGGATGCACCCTAGCCTGCCAACTGGCGATCAACGACGATCGTCATCCTCTGGGCAAGGAGGCCTGCACGTGGTGGAACAGCTACGTCAAGAGCAAGAGCCCAAACGCACACAAACACGTCTGCCCGTTCCTGTTACCCGAATGGTCCGCTCGATACTGGCAGCCGCAACTATAATGGCGGTAAGCTGGGGAGTCATATATCTAGGAGCCGCCCGAGCTGATCAGGAGGCGCGTCACAACTTGCTCATGAGGGCTCGAACCTCGGCCGCTCTCCTGGATCCGTGCGACATAGCCGACCTCACCCAATACGCCTTGGGAGACGACTTGAGATCGAGCGATACGTTCATCCGGGTGCTCGATAGACTGAGGGCTCTTTACCAGACGTCTGAAGACACCCGGTTTGTCTACATCGTACAGCCTGTTGATGGGCAGATTGTGTCGATCCTCGATGCGGAACCCGAGGATTCGCCCGATTACTCCCCCCCGGGTCAATCCATGTATCCGGCGACCCCCGGGGAAATGGCATTGTTCGCCTCCGGTACGGCCGGGGTTGAGGGCCCAAGAGCTGATCCTTGGGGTACCTGGATCACCGCCTATGCCCCGATCGCTAGCGACTCAGGCGACAGCCCTGTTGCCTTCCTGGCCATGGACATCGATGCCTCTGCCTGGCCCAAATACGCGCTATTCCAGTGGACTCCGGTTTTCCTGACCGTCGCCTTCCTGGCAGCGCTCGCAGTCTTCATGGTCGTCTTGAAGTACATAGACGAATCCCGACACGCCCGCTACCTTGCCGAGCGCGACTACCTAACCGGCCTTGCTAACAGGGCCACGCTCATTAGAGCGATCGACCGGGCTATCCTACAAGCGAGGAAGGGCGGGCCCAGCGCCCTGCTGGCCATCGACATCGACAACTTCAAGGCGCTCAATCACACGCTCACCTATTCCATGGGTGACGAGATACTGGTAGCTGTGGCTGGTCATGTCAAAACGTTGGTTCGCAGGACCGATATGGTGGCAAGGCTAGCCGGCGACGAGTTCGCGGTGCTTCTCACGGGAGTCGCGCGGGATGAAGCACTGGCCACTGCGGAACGGATAAGGTCATCGCTGGAGATGCTTAGGTTCGAAGTAAGGGGCATGCCTGTGTACCTTACTGTCAGCACAGGAATGATTGAGATAGGCCGCAATACCCACACCGAAGACGTGGCCATGCGTGCCGACATGGCTCTAGCTGCTGCGAAAGAGGCAGGCAAGAATCGGATTGCCTTCTCACCGACGTACGCTGCTCCGGCCCCGAATGGTGAATCAGTGACGTATTCCGACACACTCGCGATTGAAGCGGCTCTCCGGGGCGATAGGCTACTCGTGTATCTGCAGCCCATTGTACCTGTCACCGACACCCAGCCACAGGAATCCGACTACCGCTGCTTTGAGGCGCTCGTTCGCATGATTGGGGCCGACAACAACGTGGTACCGGCCGGCAAGTTCGTGCCCATCGCAGAGGGCCTGGGGCTGATACCCCAGATCGATATGTGGGTGCTGGATCGAGTGATAGAATTGCTGTCCGCCCAGCCCGATGTGAGCATCGCCATGAACCTGTCCGCCAGAAGCATCGCCAGGCCCTCGTTCCTAGAGCAGGTCGAGGCGAAAGTGAAGTCGGCCGGCATCGGCCAGGGCCGGCTCTGTTTCGAAATCACTGAGACAGCAGCCATGGGAAACGTGTCCGAGGTGCGATCGTGGATGAACCGAATGAAGGCACTAGGCTGCGTTTTTGCAGTTGATGACTTCGGCGTAGGGCATTCGGCCATCTCATACCTGTATGAACTGCCCGTGGACATAGTCAAAATCGCAGGCAATGTGGTCCAGTCCATGAGGGACGATTCCTCCGGCAAACTCGTCGTAGAAGCCATCAACTCAGTCTCGCACGTGCTAGGAGCCAAAACCGTAGCTGAATGCGTAGAAGACGAAGAGTGCGTCGCGGTTCTGCAGGACATGGGGATCGACTTCGGCCAAGGGTATTACTTTGCCCGCCCGATGCCGGCACACGATGCGTTAGCCTGAGCAGAGGCGCTAGACTGAGAAAAAGAAAACACCCTGATCGCTCAGGGTGTTCAAACTTGGTAGCCCCGACGGAATTCGAATCCGTGTCTCCGCCTTGAGAGGGCGACGTCCTAGGCCACTAGACCACGGGGCCATGAATTGGCTGGGGAGGAAGGATTCGAACCCTCGCAATCAGATCCAGAGTCTGACGTCCTACCGCTAGACGACTCCCCAACGCTCAACAGCGTCCGTTGATGATTATAGCAAAGGCCTGAGGGTTTGTAAAGGCAGAAGGCAGGATTTCAGGCACGTTTGTGCGTGCCTCCATCCTGCCTGCCGGTGCGAAGGGTCTGCCGAAACCGCCCTACCTATCCGTTGTGTATTTCCAAGCTCCAGTTGAGGCCGTAGTTGTTGTCCCAGTTGTTGGCCCTATCCTTGAAGCAGAAATTCAGGCGGGAGGTTTCATTCGGATCCAGATCCACTTGTGCTTTCCAAGTGCCCGCTTTTTCCTGCGTCATCGGGATGTCGGAGACACTCCGCCAGTCTCTGGACCCAAAACCTGAATGCAGGTACAGGGTATCCGCGCCGGCCTGGGCCAGGAGGCCGTTGTACTTTACGGTGACACGCTCTCCAGCGGTGACCGGCATTGGCGAAACCGACACCCCTCCCATCAGGGAGCTTTCCTTGGCAGTTCCGCCACGCGTTGTCTTGGACCTAGCGCCAGTAGTGCGCCCGGTCTTGGCCGGCGAGCCCAGACCTGGGGGCGTGAGTTCCGAAGCGAACTCGAAATCGACGTCCCTCTCTCTTGACTCGTCGCCCCTGTCGCCGCCATATTTCCGTTGCCACAACACCCGGCGAGACCTCCTTTCAGGCATATTCTCTCGCCGCAGCGCCGTAGTTATTAGGGCAAATACGACCTCACAATGATTGCGCATCACCTATTGCCTTTATTTTACATTCGCTTCTTCGGCCAACCTTACTGCCCTGCGCTCCACCTCCGCCATGATCTCACGCTCGTCAAGTGTGGTCAGTCTTCTGTCGTCCATCAGCACGCAGCCATCTACCACAACCGTGCTCACGTCGGCGCCCGAAGCAGAGTACACCAGATGCGAAACCGGATCCGCAATTCCGGAAGGCGATAGGTGCGGAGCCTCGAAGTCAAGCAGAACGATATCCGCCCTCTTACCAACCTCTATAGATCCAATGCAGTCAGCAAGCCCAAGGCACGTGGCGCCGCCTCTGGTGGCCATCTCCAGGCACACAAGTGCAGGTACGGCCGTCGGATCAAGCCGAGTCACCTTCTGCAGCAGGCCTGCGAGGCGCATCTCCTCCACCATGTCAAGGTTGTTGTTGCTGGCCGCGCCGTCAGTGCCCAATCCAACCGCAATGCCTGCCGCCAGCATCTTCTCCACAGGCGCAACGCCCGATGCCAGTTTCATGTTTGACCCGGGGTTGTGCGCCACCCGCACCCCATACTTCGCCAGGATGTTGATGTCGTCGTCCGACACCGCGACGCAATGGGCAGCCAGCGTCGGTACGTCGAAAAGGCCGCTTGACTCCATGTACTCCACAGGGCTCATGCCGTGAGCGGAGCGGATTCCGTCTACTTCGCGGAAGGTTTCGGAAATATGGGTATGTATTCCGACGCCCAGCTGACTCGCACGCCGGGCCACCGCAGAGAGAAAAGAAACTGAGCAAGTGTACGGCGCGTGTGGGCCGAGCATCGTGGTGATCCTGCCGCCCGCTGCGCCATTCCATCTTTCGCACAAAGCGGCTCCGCGCTCAAGCACCGCCCCGAAGCCGCCCAAGCCCGAGCTGTCCAAGCTGTCGGGGCCGTCCGGATCCTCCGCACTAACCGCGAGGCTCCCCATTCCCACCGATAGGCTAGCCCTCATTCCCGATTTCTCCACCGCCCGCGCGGCTTCGTCCATGAAGAAATACATGTCGGCAAAGGCCGTGGTGCCTGATTTGATCATCTCTGCGCAGGCTGCCAGACTCCCCCAGTACACGTCATCCGGAGTTAGCCTGGCCTCGATAGGAAAGATCTTGGTAGTAAGCCACTCCTGGAGCATCAGGTCGTCGGCATATCCCCTAAGCAGCACCATGGCGGCATGCGTGTGCGCGTTCACCAAGCCTGGAATGGCGATCCGGCCCCGGCCCTGAAGACGCGGCATCCGCTCAAGCCGCTTCGTGAGCCCAGCCCATGGCCCCCCGTCCGACGCTTCAAGCAGCCCAGTCGCAGGCCCTACGTAGACAATGGCGCCTGACTCGACAACGACGGCTGCATTGCGCATCATGCGACGCTCGGAGTCCATCGTGATCACAGTGACATCATCTATGATCAGGTCGCCTACCGCTGCCATCGCGATCCCCCTTCTTTGTACTCCGCAAGCCACGGCATTTCCACGCCGGCCTCGGCGCAGGCGCATCCGCGCTCAAGGGGCAGGTTATCGATGGCCGACATGATTACGGCGCGCAGTTTCTCTCCGTTTGCCTGCATTATGTCTACCACTTCCTGGTGCGTAAGGGCGGTGTCTGAGATGCCGGAAGCCCAGTTCGTAACCATGGCTATGGAAGCGTAGCATAGCTGAGCCTCTCGCGCTAGGACCACCTCGGGAACGCCCGTCATGCCCACAAGGTCGCCTCCGAGTTTCGCGAACATACGGATCTCGGCTGGCGTCTCGAACCGCGGCCCATCTAGGCACACGTAACACCCGCCATTAATCGCTTCGATTCCAAGGGCGCGCGCGCCCTCCTCCATCTTGGCGCGGATCGTGGGGCAGTACGGCTCGGTGTAATCGAGGTGTACGACTCCATGCTCTCCACCGTCAAAGAATGTTCTCACCTGTGACTTGGCGAAATCTATGAACTGGTCCACGAAGACGAACATGCCCGGCTTCATCTCGGGGTTAAGTGAACCCACTGCGGATGTAGCTATGACACGCTCTACACCCAGGATCTTGAGAGCCGCAATGTTGGCCTTGTAGTTGATCATGTGCGGGGGCACAGTGTGCCCGAATCCGTGCCTGGCCACAAACGCAATCTCCTGCCCACGGTATGACCCGATCTTCATGCTCGCCGGCCCGTAAGGCGTCTGCACAGTCGCCTCCCTGACATTGTCCAGAATAGCCGGGTCATATACACCTGTCCCACCGATTATCGCAAGCCTCATACACTTCCACCTCCGCTATTTCCCACAAGCTCCGTGCACTGACAGCACGCTGATCTCCACCGTCAGCTCTCCACATGACATGTGAGCTCGATACCGGGGTTGGGATCATCCTCGCTCATAGCAAACCTGGTATCGACCTGGTTCAGGATCTTGAAGAAATTACCTGATATGACCACCTTGGCTGCCCCCGCGAACTGCCCCGCGCGCACGACAATACCGTCTGGAACAGCCAGCGAAAAGTTGCCGTTAGTCGGATCCTGGGTGTGCATGCCCAGCACGTTGTCGACGAGTATCGCATCGTCGGCGCTGCAAAGAAGCTGCGTCCAGCTCTCCATGTTCCCGGCCCTTAGCGTCAACCCTGCGTGGCCCGGAGGCATTTCACCTGCCGGGACCGGCGTTGGGGCCATCTGACAGCGCTTTGCGTACTTCATGTTCAGGATGGGCGTCGCCAACTGCCCGCCTTCGACCAGCGCCGCCCGGCCAGATGGAATTCCCTCAGACGTGCACAGATAGGACCCTGGGCCCATTGGCACTGCTGTGTTGATCATCAGGCTGACGTCGCCGCGAAAAACGCGCGCGCCCTCGCGGAATTGCTCCAGCGAATACCTAGATCGCCCTTCAGCCACATTCTCCCCGGCCATGTTGTGCATGATAAAGTGACCGATGAAAGACTCCACTACCCTGGGCGTCAGCATGACACGCATATCGCCCGAATCCACCTTCACGCGTACGCTTGCTGCCTGAGCGAGCCGACCGGTTACCCTCACTGATCGCGCCAGGTCGGCCAGCGTCTCGCGATCCCGGCCGAGCCTGACTCCGCTCATGGTCTTGTCAATGCTCCAGGAACACCATACACTTGTCTCCGGGTACTTCACCCAAAGCCCGCTGGAGGTTGCTATGACGGTTTCAGTTGCGGAACAGCCTACGCCTGCATCGATCATGTCGGCGCCGCCTTCGCGCGCCGCCTCGGCTATCTGCGACATGGCTCTAAACACTGGGCCCGCGTCGCCCGTTACTATGTCGGCCACCCTCGGGTCGAATAGCTCAACCTGAGTGGGAGGCATCAGCCCGGCGAGGTGAGCGGCATCGTCGTCGCGGTAGGCCAGCGATCGCCACAGTTCGATGTCGCGCGGCAGTCTACTCAGGGTCTTGCTATCGATCCTGCCACGGCTCACAGTGCCGTCTTGCCATATGATGAAGACGCCTCCCGTAACCTCGCTTGCCGCGCGAGGCGGACGATAGGAACCGCACAGCTTGTTGTCGTCCATCCCCACGTCGACCGAATAGACTGAACTCGCGACCAACCTCCACCCGCGGGCATCGCTGAGCCTCCTGGCAAGAGCTTCGGCGGTTTCGACTGCAACTGACATATCATACTCCCCCGATCGTTATCTCTTCGTTCTCGTCGACGACCAGGAACATATTCCCGCCTCCACTCGACGGCACTCGCTGCCCCGATTTGCCGCATGTGCCCATGGCGTCGAGTATGGGCCGGCCTATGCCGGCGATGATCGAGCCCAGGGCCGACAGAACCTTGCCGCTGAATATCGCGGGCTGGCACAGACGAATATCGGTGGGCGTAAGCTCGTATATGGCAGAGCAGTTGAACACGAAGTCGCCTTTGGCGGGGTTGACTTGGCCGCCTTTGTAGCCCGACAAGTATAGTACAGGGGCGCGCTCTAGGAGCAACCCTGCGCGCGCCAGGCAGTCGCGCACATCCTGTGGGGCGACGTCTTCAAACGCCAGGTCGATCGGGAGAGGATCATCCACAGTGATCCGGATGTTGGACATCCTGGGAACCGGAACATGACGGAAACTCTCGGCTCTGCCCGCGCCGGTGACGGGTACGCTGGCCTGCCGGGCCGAAAACACGTCCGCCAGCGCGCGTACGAGAACGCCATTTTTGACGATCTCGACCGTTTCGCGCGGAACCCCGTTGGCCGAAATGGGTTGGTAGGCGTAATCTCCCTCCAGCGGGCCGTCCACGATGGTGACGATGTCGGCCGCAACGCGCTCGCCTGCGCGGAACTTGCCTTCCCGCCCCAGAATGGATGTTTCCATGCAGTCGGATTCGGCCGCATGCCCAAAGGCTTCATGCGCGAGGCCCTTCGCCAGAGCGTAGTCTATCACTATCCGGTAGGAACCGCCACGCGCCCTCGGGGCACCGAGGAGAGCCAGAGCGGTGCGGGCGGCCTTGACAGTCCGCTTCTCCAGGCGAAGACGGCCCTCGGGTGACGCGACCACAGACGCATCGTCTCCAGCAAGCGAAGCGTTGACAGTCGCAGCATGACCATCGCTTCTGGCCGTGATCATGTTCATCACGGCGGCACGCGGCATCGAGAACATCACGTCTGTGCCATCGCTTCGCACTATTCGCCACTCTTCATCGACTATCCGATAGAAAGTGCGGACCGCCAGACGCGAGTCGATCTCCATCGTCATTTTGCAGATGCCCGCCACAAGCTCCTCTTCCTCAGCGTGGCCAATGGCGTCCATGCCCATGGGCACTGCCCGTTCCATCTGCGCGACGAGGGGACGAACCCGCTCAATGCCCTTCGCCGGTTCCGGCCCGTACGCCCCGGATTCCCGCGCCAGCCGGGCAGCTGACTCTACGAGGTCCACTAGCGAGCCTGGGGTAACAATGTCGCTGGACGCAAAGCCCGCAAGACCGTTCTCGGTGAAGACCTGGATGCCGACGCCGGACACCTCTTCTACGCTTTTTAAGTCTGTGCGGCCGTTCACAACGCCTATCGCCCGTTCAATCTTGTCCTGCAGCCTGATAACAGCGTACACGCCAAGCGCCTCGGCACGCTCGCAGGCTGCGCGGCAAGCCTCGGTATAGGCGCCAACTCTCAAGCTCAATCCTCACATCCCCCCGTCGTTTCGGCCTCGCAAAGAGCCGCTTCCCAGGCCTCGTACAGCTTCTCCAGCTCCTCTATGATCGCACGATGCTCGGTCACCACTTCGCGGGCCCGCTCGCCATCGGAGTAAAGACCCTCTGATGCCAGGAGTTCTTCCACTGCGGCCAGACGTGCCTCGGCCTGCTCAATCTCCGCCTCTATCAGGTCTGCCTCCCTCATGGCTTCGCGCGAAGCCTCGCGCGCCCGTCCCCGGCGCCCAGACCTCGTCGCGCTTCGTGCCACGGGAGTGCCCCCTCTTGCCTGGTCGCCTCCGGATCGGCCGGTGCCCTGCGCCACTGCTCCCGCGGCACCCTCCTCCGACATACCTTCCGCCGCTTCAGCCGCCTTCTTCTCACGGTAGTAGCTGTAGTTGCCATCGTACAGACGCCATCTGCCATCCGCGATCTCCAGTATCGCCGTAGCCACCTGGTCGAGGAAGTACCGGTCATGGCTTGCGCATATCACAGTTCCATCGAACTCCGATACTGCCTGGTCCAGAGCATGCCGTGACTCAATGTCGAGGTGGTTCGTGGGCTCATCCAGCAGCAGCACGTTGGGCGCCGACAGGATCAGCTTGGCCAGCGCCAATCGGTTGCGCTCTCCGCCCGACAGCACGCTCACGTGTTTGAACACGTCCTCGCCTCGAAACAAGAAGCGGGCCAGATAGCTGCGGGCTTCGCCTAAGGTCCAGTCGCGCATCATGTATACCTCGTCGAGCGCCGTCGATTCCTCATTCAGTCCTCTGAGGTCCTGCCAGAACACTCCCACCGACACGTTCTCTCCCAGAGCTACGGAGCCTTCGTCGGGCGCAAGGTCTCCGGCGATGATCCTGAGCAGAGTGGTCTTGCCAGAGCCATTAGGACCAACTATCCCTAGGCGCTCGCCTCGTTCCACGGCCAGTTCCACCCGGTCGAACAGACGGCGCTCGCCAAAGCTTTTGGACACCCCATCGATCACGACTGCGAGCCGGCCGGTGCGCGCCGACTTGCCGAAGCCGAGCTTCATAGATGGACTCTGCATGGGCTTCTCGATGCGTTTTATGCGCGCGATCATCTTCTCCCGGCTCTGAGCCATGGTCGTGCGATTGCCCGCCTTGTAGCGGCGCACATACTCCTCGAGCCTGTGTATCAGCTCTTGCTGGCGCTCGTATTCCTCCGCCTGACGGGTGCGAGCGAGTTCCTTCTGTGCGACGAAGAACGTGTAGTTGCCCGGGTACTCGGTTATCGTCCGACCGTCAAGATCCCATGTCTTGTTCGTAGTAGCATCCAGGAAATAGCGGTCGTGCGATACGACGACGAATGCCCCTGCAAATGACCGCAGATAGCCTTCGAGCCACTCGCATGCATCCACATCCAGATGGTTGGTGGGCTCATCGAGCAAAAGAACATTAGGGGCCGAACAGAGCATACGCGCCAGCGCAACGCGGACCTTCTGACCTCCGCTCAGAGTGTCGATGACTCGACCCAAATCGTCTTCGCGAAAGCCCAGTCCAAAAAGGGTAGTCTTGATGCGTACGTCGTAGTCGTAGCCCCCGCACATCTCGAACTCAGTGGAGAGCCTGGAGTAACGCTGCATGACCCGGTCTAGAAGCCTTTCGGATCCGGCTACATTGGGGTCGGCCATCTTCGGGTCGGCCATCTGATGCTCCAACTCTCGCATTTCGTCGGCGATGCGAAAAGCGCGCGCGAAAGCCCCCCTCATCTCTTCATACAACGTGTTGCCAGAGTTGTACCCGATCCCCTGCGCGAGATACCCTACGGTGCAACCCGGCGCCACCGTCACAGAACCGGAATCGTAGTCAAGGGCTTGAGCCATGATCCGGAGCAGAGTGGTCTTGCCTGTGCCGTTCCGCCCGACCAGGCCTATGTGGTCACGCTCTTCCACCGACACATTGATCCCGCTGAGCACTAGGTCAGACCCGTAGTACTTAGTGACCGAACCTACTTCCAGCACCGGCACCGGCGGCTACACCGTCCTCTTCTCTTCGACGTGGCAGGCAAAGGCCGAATGGTTGTGGATCGACTCATGGCTCTCGCACTCCACCTCAAACCAACGCACGCGCGGTTCGGCCCTGAGCGATATGACCACGTCTCGTAATATGTCCTCCACAAACTTAGGGTTGGTGTAGGCCGCTTCGGTGACGAACTTCTCGTCCTCCCGCTTGAGCAGCGGATATATCTCACAGCTGCCCTGGGCCTCCAGAAGCGCTATGAGATCCTCCAACCACAGAAACCCCGCGGCGCTGAACCGAACGCGCGCTCGGATCATTGTCCGCTGGTTGTGGGCCCCAAAAGACGATATCTCCTTGCTGCACGGGCAGCACGAGGTGACCGGAACTTCCACACCCATGATGAACGTGTGGCGAGAACCGTCGACTGCTCCGCTGAACTCGCAGTTGTAGTCGAGAATACTCTCCCTGCCGCTCACCGGTGCACACTTCGGCACGAAGTACTTGAACCTTATCGAAATATGCGCCTTGGTGGCCGATAGCGACTCACACGTCTCTCTCAGTATTGACGTTATGGACACGTTCGATATGGGCTTCTGGCTCCACGAAAGCAGCACTTCTATGAACCTGCTCATGTGAGTGCCCTTAAACTGCATGGGAAGCTCCACTGAAAGTGAGGCGTTCCCCAGCACAGACTGCCAGCCGCCTTCCTTGGTGGCAATCTGCAGCGGAAGATGTACGTTCTTCACGCCGACCTTCTGTATGTCGATACCTCTGGAGTCCGGACGGCTCTGCACGTCCTGCATCAAAAGCGCCTCCCCTGCACCCAGGCCACGGACTGACCTATGTGTGTTCTACGCA
>Ga0116147_1003490_pt1 | contig 14811 bp, 14 predicted proteins | sample AD_JPNHG3_MetaG_FD_89749 | JGI IMG/M metagenome (GOLD analysis project Ga0116147, IMG submission 89749) | Active sludge microbial communities of municipal wastewater-treating anaerobic digesters from Japan - AD_JPNHG3_MetaG | ecosystem: Engineered > Bioreactor > Anaerobic > Digestate | place...
CCCGGTCCACGAAGAGATGATCGAGGCCGCGCGGCAGGACCTTCCGGTGGAGCTGGCGACAAGGCTGCGGCCACTTGCAGAGTGGGGCATCCCCGTCGACGCCTATACCTATCTGCTGCGTAACAACCTGATGCCGGTTCTGGAAGAATTTGCCGCGAAACACGCAATCGCGCCCAAACGCCTGGGCCTGCTCTACGCCCATCTGCTGAAAGGCCTGCAAGGCCGCGATCCCCTGCCCTTCGACCACCAGCGGGTGGAGGATCTGCTCATCTTTGTCAACAAACGCCAGCTGCAGCCGGATATCCTGCCTCAGATGCTGAAAGTGCTCTACGAACAGCCCAACATGCAGTTCTCCTCGGTGCTGGCGGTGATCGGCTACAAAGAAACCCCGCCGGCGGAGATACTGGAACAGGTGCCGCTGCTAAAAGCCATGTGGCCGCGGGCCAAAACACGCGGTCTGAAACGGCCGGATGCCATCCAGCACTGGATGATGGGCCGGCTCCACAAAATGGCTCTGGGTAACATTCCACTAAGTGATTTGAGACAAGCCATTGAAAAAGACCTGTCCACGAATTAGTATTGTCCACGAATTACACGAATTCACACGAATTAAAAGATAACTACAGTAAATGCCAAGCGTGATGGGAAATGGTCAGGATCTGCTCTTTAAAGACGAGTGCTACAAGATCGTGGGCGCGTGCATGGAAGTGCACCGGACCTTGGGTTGCGGTTTTCTGGAACCTGTCTATCAGGAAGCATTAGCATTTGAACTCCAGCGACAAGGGATTCCCTATGAACGTGAAAAGGAGTATGAGATTAATTACAAAGGCTTGATCCTATCGAAAACCTACAAAGTCGACTTTCTGTGCTATGGAAACATAATTGTGGAATTGAAGGCATTAGGTCAACTTAGCAAAGAACATATGGCCCAGGTTCTCAATTATCTTAAAGCTTCTCATCTGAATCTGGGGCTTTTGGTTAACTTTGGTACTATCAGCCTGAACTACGAACGCATAGTATTGTGATTATCCGCTAATTACACAAATGAACACGAATTTGATTGATCATGTTCAGCAAGTTCATCACAAGAATATGACACCATCCTCTTTACAGAGTAATATGGATATCAGCATTGAACGCCTGTTAATGGTAGCCAATGGAACTTGGCACAAATGTTGTTTTGCAGACCCTTACAATCTGTTTTTTAATTCGTGTGAATTCGTGTAATTCGTGGACAGTTTAAACCTCCAAAACCATGTCTTTCACTACAGCTTTTTTGACTTAATATTAATTCGTGTAAATTCGTGTAATTCGTGGACAGTTCATTAGATGCTGGATCTTTTTAAAGGATACAAGGGACGAGCGCTGGAGGTTCTGAAAAGCTTCCAGGCCAGGGTTTGGGGCGACACCACGGTGGAGACCACCCGCGGCACTTTCCAGGGCATCATCCTGCCGCGCAGCGAGAATGACGACGATCAGCACATCGTGCTCAAGCTCGTCACCGGCTACAACGTCGGCATCGACGTGGCCACCATTTTGGGCATGACAGAGACCGGCTATAAGGAAGCGCATTACAAGATCCCGGAAAAGGAATTCCCCTTCACGCCGGGATTGCCCAAAGTGAAGCTGCTCGGCACTGGCGGTACCATTGCCTCCCGGCTCGATTACCGCACCGGGGCAGTGATTCCGGCTTTCTCGCCCGGCGAACTCTATGGCGCGGTTCCGGAACTGGCGGAAATCTGCAATCTGGATACTGAAAAGCTGTTCGCCGTCTTTTCTGAAAACATGGGTCCGGAACAGTACAAGAAACTGGCCGTCTCCATAGGCAAGGAGGTGGAGAAAGGTACCCAGGGCATCATCATCGGCCACGGCACCGACACCATGCACCACACAGCGGCGGCGCTTTCCTATATGCTGCAAGACCTGCCCATTCCCGTGGTGATGGTGGGTTCCCAGCGCTCAAGCGACCGTCCTTCCTCAGACGCCGCGCTGAACTTGATGCACGCTGCCTTCACCGCCGGGCATTCCGACATAGCTGAGGTGATGGTCTGCATGTTCGGTCCCACCAGTGATGAATACGGCTTACTGCATCAGGGCACCCGGGTGCGCAAGATGCACTCCTCCTACCGCAGCACCTTCCGCACCATCGGCGACGTTCCCATCGCCCGCGTGACCAGGGAAGCCGTAATCCCCATCAAAAGGGATTACAACAAGCGCCGCTCAGACAACAAAGTGAAAGTGCTGCCCTTTTTCGAAGAGCGGGTATCCATTGTCTATTACTATCCAAACATGCATCCGGACATCATTGATGCCCTCACCGATAACGGCTACAAGGGCATCGTGATTGCCGGCACCGGGCTGGGGCATGTCAACAAACCTGTCTATCCCGCCATCAAGCGCGCCGTGGCCAAAGGCGTGCAGATCTACATGACCGTGCAAACCCTCTGGGGCTTTGTGCACATGTTCGTTTACGACACCGGGCGCGACCTGATGAGCATGGGCATCGTGCCGGGCGAGAATCTGCTGCCGGAAGTGGCCTACATCAAGCTGGGCTGGGCTTTGGGACAGCACTCTGAACCGGAAAAAGTGCGCGAACTGATGCTGACCCCCATCGCCGGAGACATCACCCCCGGCGAACCATACAACGGCTACCTCGTCTTCCAGGGCGGGCTGCCGGAGGTGGAGGAGTTCATCAGGAACTATCACAAGTAGCTCACAGTTTCATGGAGCATGGGAAACTCCAAGTTATACAGGGTGATGTTTTTGATGAATCCGAATCTCAAAGAAACCATGGAAGCTACTAACATTGTTGGCTCGCAGGCGGATCGGTACTGTGATCAAGAATCCAGTCAGAACCATGCAGGTCTATATGGTTCGACCAATGCTTAGAGGGATGATTGCCACCTAAGCAAACAATTCGCAGTTAATTACGAGGTGGATATGAAAACCTATAGCTCAGAATGTACTGGCAAGAACAGAAAATGGCTGTTTTTGATCACGGTGTTGATTGCCTTGTTGGGACTGACCAGCTGTAAATCGTGCACCAAGCCAAACACAGGTTCCATTTCGGGCTCAGTAATTTTGGAGAACGACACAGCCGATTCCGGTCTTGATCCGATTGATTTCACTGGTATTACGATTTCATTATATCAAACCGTAGGCTTGGACACTACCTTGGTCAGGCTCAATGGGGCTTATCCAGGAATTGGCGTGACCTTGGATCAGGAGCTTGGTTTCGACCCTACCGCCGCAGAACCAGTGTTTTCTACAACGACAGACGCGGCGGGTGACTATGTCTTCAAAGAAGTTCCCTACGGATCATATAACCTGATTGGCAGCAAAGATGGCTGGGGGACTGTATTCAGATACGATATCAACGTTGCAAATAATAATGAAACCAGCGTTGTGAATTTTACGATGTACCCGCTAGTTACGTTGGACTCTTATATTGATTCACCCATAACATTCAAGCAAGACCATACCTACAAAGCCCTGAACGATGTTTCAATAGTCGGAAGTTGCTCCTTCTTGGGCAACTCGCGGATAAATCTTGCCCGAAACGTGCAGATCAGCATTTTCGGTGAGATCACATCAGATATAGATTCCGGTTATACCCATTTCTCTCCTCTGGATACCGGGTCGGGATCAGACGAGTATTACCGGTGGAACACAATCAAGGTATATTCTACAAACCAGACCCTTCATAACATGTTTTGTTGGGGCGCAACTACCGGAATATCTTTGCTAGGCAATGACTGCACGGTTTCGAACAGCTATTTCCGGCTCTCCGACGATGGAATCTATGCCGGCGCACCCCGGACAAACATCCTCAATTGTTCGTTTGACAGAATGTCTTCCAAAGCCGTTTTTTATGACCAAGGGGTACACAGCCCAACAATTAACCACGTCTTGGAGAACAACATCATTTACACGTGCTTGAATGGGTTGCGCACCCAGGGCCAGGCGATCAGGATCAAAAACAACTACTTCATCTCCAACAGCAATGCCATTTTTTCGTTTAGTACTTTTTACCACATAATCGAGAACAACAATTTTGACCAGAATGAAACCGCTATCATTTGCGCTGGAACTCAAATCCCGATCCAGTTCAACAACTTCTTTGAGAATCCTGTGAGTATAGATTTATCCGGTGCGTGGTACGGAGGGGTTACCCAACCCACAATGAACAACAACAACTTCTATCAGCGCACGGGATACGCGATCAAGGTATTACCCCTGATGACTCAATCCAAAGACTTTGATGCTACCTTGAGCTATTGGAAAGCCACCGATATAGATGCGATAATATATGACAACCTCGACTATGCTCCAGTCTATCAAAGAGTGATATACCTGCCTAAAAGAAACCAGCCTGTTGCCAATTGTGGCATACAACTGAATTAGTTATTGAAAGTATAATTGGCAAGCAGAACTGAGCTACAATAAACAGTCAATCCATCACAACTGATCTGCCGTTAGTCATGACTGCCTTTCAATTATGCCTGCTCTGAAGATAACGAACGATATTGAGGTTGGTCTTGGAATACCTATCTAGATTTGAAAAATAGAACTTACGATATAGGATTTACCTGTACAAAATCAAATAGCAGAAAAACGATAATCGAAGTTTATATACCAGACCATTTGAGCAGATTAAAAAGCAAACATATTGGGTGACAATGTTAGTAAATAAAAAGCTTTACAGAATGCCATACAACAAGGCACACATTGCTGCTTTCTATTACCAAAAAAGAAACGCATATATAACTTTGGCAAAGAAAATGAGCAAGAACATTCATATCAATGAATGTTTATTCTCCAAAGCTGTGATCAAAGAATATAAGGATAAATGGAACGTTATTGATCCGTTTGTTTCTACCATATTTTTCAAACTTTACTCAAGCTTGAGGGGAGAAGTTGATATTTGCTACATTCCTGACTATTTATACAGCTTTCCTGTCGATCACGTGTTACAAAACCACAGGTACTCTGCCTACTATGAGAACAAGGCTCTCTATAACCAGTGGCTTGCAGATTATTCAGGCCTGTTTCCAAGGACATATCTTAGAAAGATCGACGGCATTTGCTTTGATGAGCATTATTGTCGCATCTCCAATGTTGAGCAATATATTAGAGACCTTGAAGAGACTCAATTGGTAGCAAAGCCAAGTATTGACACAGCGTCTGGCAAAGGAAGTGAGTATTTACCGGAAAAACGAATCAACGGGTCAATTCTGCGATGAGCGGCAAGTGGATCTACTCGCTCGTGTTCAACGTGAAAGGGATATCGTAATTCAGGAACGTGTAAAACAAAGTGTATTCATGAATAGCGTAAATTCATCTTCTATCAACACTATAAGGGTTGTTACGTACAGATCGGTCACTACTGAAGACATCCATGTTATGCAGGTAGTGATAAAAAGGGGGAAAGAAGGTCTTTTCGTTGATAACCTTAATTCGGGAGGTTCATTTGTTGAAGTTGCCAGAGACGGTCATATCGCAAAATATGGCCTTACTAAATGGGGTAAGAAGATACCTTTTAAATGCAATGAGGATTACCTGCCACAATTTGAAAGTATCTGCTCAGTAGCAAGAGAAGTTGCCGCCCGCGATCTGATAAACCGCCAGTTGTATTTTGACATGTTTATAGACGATTGTGACAAGGTTAGAATTATGGAAATCAATTATTCGCCTCATCCTACTATCCAAGCTGTATGTGGTCCGGCCTTTGCTGAATTCACTGATGAACTGATTGAGTATGTCCGTAAAACTGAGGGTAGTTTAGTGAGATTGATTCCAGTTAGAGCATTGATCTAAGATCTGGTTTGATGCCAGTAATAAGCTGAGCCATTAATATAGAGTCGGGGGCAAGTCCTAAGGTTAGAATATCGTTTGATGGATAGCAATTACTATATATTGAGAGATTTCCAGATGATATATGGAGTTCAATTGACTTTTAATATGACAAGGAGTCTGAAATGAAAGGGATTATCCTTGCCGGAGGATCCGGCACCCGCTTACATCCTCTCACGATTGCAGTCAGCAAGCAGCTGATGCCGGTTTACGACAAACCGATGATCTACTATCCCCTTTCCACCCTGATGCTGGCTGGCATCAGGGAAGTACTGATCATCACCACTCCGGAAGACCAGGCAGGATTTCAAAAGCTTTTGGGCGATGGCTCTCAACTGGGGATGAGATTTGAATACAAAGTTCAGAAGGTGCCGAACGGCCTGGCCCAAGCTTTTGTGATTGGAGCCGATTTTGTTGGCGAGGACAACGTCTGCCTGATCTTGGGCGACAACATATTCTATGGCGCGGACCTTCAATCCAGGCTCAGCAAATGCGTTGACCCCCAGGGAGCGATTGTTACTGCGTATCCTGTCAGTGACCCAGAGAGATACGGAGTGGTGGAATTCAATGAACAGCGCCGGGCCATCAGCCTGGAGGAAAAACCAAAGCAGCCAAAATCTAATTACGCGGTGCCGGGACTTTATTTCTATGATAACAGCGTGCTGGAAATAGCTGCTCAGCTCAAACCTTCAGCCCGCGGCGAGTATGAGATCACGGATGTGAACAGGACATACCTGGAACAAGGCAGGCTGGAAGTTATAGTGTTTGGCCGCGGCACGGCTTGGTTGGACACCGGCACCTTCGAGTCATTGCTTCAGGCATCCCATTTTGTGGGAATAATCGAGGAGCGCCAGGGCTTCAAGATCAGCTGCATAGAGGAGATTGCCTATAGAAAGGGCTACATAGATAAAATGCAGCTACTTCGTTTGGCTGAACCTATCAGAAAAAGTGGATACGGTGAATACCTGATCCGTCTTTTGGAGGAGGAGAAATGATTCCCAGCCCCATCGGCCATTATTTCGAGGACTTCAAAGCCGGCGATATCATCAAACATTCTGCCAGTAAAACGATTTTTGAAAGCGACAACAACCTGTTCAGCCTGCTGACCATGAACCACCATCCCCTGCACACGAACCGGGACTTCGCTGAAAAGAGCCAACACGGGCAGATCTTGGTTGTGGGCACTTTGGTCTTTAGCATTGTGGTGGGGATGACGGTTCCGGATATCAGCGGCAAGGCGATTGCCAACCTGGAATACGAAAAGGTGGATCATTTGGGTCCGGTGTTTGTCAACGACACGATCTATGCCCAAACAGAAATCCTGGAAACCAGGCCTTCGTCCTCAAAACCCGACCGCGGCATCATCTATGTGGAAACCACAGCCTTCAACCAGGACGGCAAGCCGGTGTTGAGGTTCCGCCGCCACGTCCTGATCGCCAAAAAAGGAGCTTGAGATGACAGATATCATCATGCGCAGCCTGATGTTCGTGCCCGGGCACAATGAAAAGTTGCTCACTAGCGCCGCCAGGAGCGAAGCCGACGTGCTGCTGCTGGACCTTGAGGATTCCGTGCAGCCGGAAGCCAACAAACCCATTGCCCGCAAGACCATTTTCGAATGGGTAAGCTCCGGCCGGCTGAAGAATTACTACGTTTTTCCCCGGGTGAACGACCGCGAAAGCGGCCATCTGCTTAAAGACGTGCAAGCCCTGACGATTGAGGGCATCCACGGCTTCATGTACCCAAAATCCCGCACCGGCGAGGACGTTTATTTCTTCGATAAATTGCTGGAGACCATTGAATACGAAAAGAAAATCCCGGTGGGAACATTCAAAATCATCCCTTTGATAGAAACTGCCGGCGCGGTTGTAAACGCCCAAGACATTTGCCGAGCTTCAAAAAGGGTGGTGGCCATAGCCTTCGGCTGTGAAGATTTTGTTAGCGACCTGGAGGGAATCCATGACCATGCAGGGCAGAGCATTTTCACGCCCCGGGCCCTGATTGCCTTGGCAGCCAGGGCTAATAAAGTGATTCCCATTGATACAGTGCACATCAACGTGCACGATCTGGAAGACCTGGAACAAAACCTCATCCTGGCCAAAAACCTCGGCTTTGAGGGCATGCTGGTGCTGCATCCTAAGGAGTTGCCTCTGGTGCATAAGTACTTTTCACCCACTCAACAGGAATATGACGATGCCGTGGACATGCTGCGCCTCTATGATGAATCCCAGGCAGAGGGGAAAGGGGTGGCGGTCAAAAACGGAAAGTTCATCGGTCCGCCCATGGTGATCGCAGCCAAAAAAGTTCTTAAACGGCACGATTTGATCGAAGCCAGGCGCGAAAAGCTTGGCCGTCTGACTGAATAGACCGATGAAACTGCCAAATCACATCACGCAAGCGCCGGAAATCTTCCGCCGCCATCTGTTTTATCAAAAGAGCCAGCATTGGAATCGCCAGCAGGTGCTGGACTATCAGAATTCTAAGCTGAAAGAGATAGTCGCCTATGCCGGAAAGTATGTACCCTACTATCGCAACCTGTTCCGCGAAATTGGGCTGGACACTTCCACCTTCAGGGGAATTGAAGACCTGCAGAAGATACCCTTGCTGGATAAGGAAACACTTCGCACGCGACAGAAAGAGTTCATCGCTAACACAGTTCACGAACTTGATGCTCAAATTGAAAAAACCAGCGGTTCCACCGGTACCCCCCTGACCCTGATGATCGATAGACACAGCCGGGCCAATAAGTACGCAGCCTATGCCAGAGCTTTCCGCTGGGCAGGTTACCGGCCAGGGGCTTTGCGTTTTGTGCTCAAAGGCCTGTCTGAGACGAAATCCAAAGCTTGGGGATATGATGCCCTGCGCAACATGATTTATTTGAACTCCAGCAAGATGAACAAAGATGCCTGCATGGCAGCAGCCAAACTCGTCGCTAAGCTAAGGCCATCTGTTTTTGAAGGTTATGCCAGAAGCTTCATTGATTTCCACAAGCTGATCCCGAATGAATTTCAGTTCACAGCACCACGGGGGATCTTTGTTTACGGAGAGTCAGTCACATCCGGTATCAGGGAGCATGTGCAGACTGCTTTCGGAGCGCATCTCTACGATTTCTACAGCCATGCGGAAAACTCGGTGATGATCTGCGAAAGACCGGACTACAAGAAATATCTGATGGAGGACTATTTTTATCCTGAGATTGTTACCACAGAGGGAAATCAGGCTGAGGATGGCTACGGAGAACTGGTTGGCACCAGCTTTTACAACTATGCGATACCGCTGATACGGTACAGGACAAGGGACAATGTACGTATGGCTGACAAAGAGGATTGTTCCTTTAGGGAGGTTCTCGAAATCGAAGGCAGGATGGATGACTTTATTGAAATGCCAGACGGACGTAAGATCTACTTTGCAGAAGGTGCATTAGGCTACGCCGAAGGAATAATCATGGCCCAATACATACAAGAAAAACCTGGAGAACTTGTAGTCTCCCTGCTGGTGGATGATCAATTTAACCCTGCATCATTTATAGAGATTGAAAGAGGCTTGCGCAAACGAATAGGCGACAGCCTCAAGGTCCGTTTTCAAGTTGTGGATGAATTGGAGAAAAAACAATCAGGCAAAGTACCATTCATTATCAACCGCATTGGAGTGGAATACCTTGACTAAAATCAAACTTGATCTAAAGAGAGTCTTTCTCGTTGCACTTGTGATAGTGCTGGTTGGCATGCTTGGATTGTTTATCGCCAGACGGATCTTTAGGGTTCAGTTGCAAGCTATCCCGCGCTGGTCAATTGGCAGGTATCAATTTGACCATCAGTTCAACCTGGTCAGCGACCGGCCCAATCCGGTGTTCAGCGTTGACAGCCTTTGGTTCAGGGATGCGGAATTTGTAGCTGATCCGTTCGTGTTTCCCCATGGTGACAGCCTTTATCTTTTCTATGAAAGGGGGCTAACTGTTTCTTACGGAGGGGGATGGACTGGCGTAATAGGCCTGGCCACCAGCAAGGATGGGCTAAACTGGAGTGATCAGGGTGTGGTTTTGAGAGCCCCTGCCATAGTATCATTTCCTGTCATATACGAGTACGCCAACGACATCTACATGACTGTTGAAGGCGCTGGGGCAAATAATGTTCGTTTGTTCAAAGCCACAAGCTTTCCCAACTCGTGGACATGTGTGGACACCATTCTTACTGGACAGTGGAGTGATCCTGTTATCCATGAACATAATGGAATGTATTACCTTTTCACTTCAAAACCCAGATACCATGACCTTCATCTCTTTTACTCCAGCAGTTTTTTGGGCCCATATACAGAGCATCCGGTTCGCCCTGTGATCAAAGGTGATAAGGCCAGGGGCAGAAATGCAGGTGTCCTGTTTGAAGTTGATGATGCCTTGTACCGCCCAGTTCAGGATTGTTCCAGGATGTACGGCAAACAAGTGCGGCTGATGAAGATAGAGGAACTTAGCGTTACAGGATATCGGGAAACAGAGATTGACCATTCCCCCATTTTGGCAGGAAGCGGAAAGGGCTGGAACCTAAAAAAGATGCACACTTTCAATGTGTTTAATATAAACGATATTGGCTTTAGTGTTATAACAGATGGAACGCCTGTTGACTATGAACACAGAATTATAATCTTGAAGAGGAGTATATAATGCGAACCATTGGTTTTCTTTGCATGAGATTTGAAGCTAGTGAAAAGAGGGATTTCAGGCCCGCCTTTTTCCAACGTCTTGCTAATTTGGATGCTCATCTAATCTTGGAAGAATCATACGGCTCCAAACTCGGTTTCAGCGCAAATGACTACATCAAGGCGAACAAACGAATCAAGTTTTGCAGTCGTGATGAGGTGTTTGCTTCGGATTGTGTGGTTATCATAAGAACTCCTGATCTTACACAACTTGAGAAGCTAAAACCGGGCGCGAGCTTTTTCTCCATGCTGCATTACGTTACTCATGACAAACGTAATATGTTTCTATCAGAAAGAAGCATACAGATGTACGCCATGGATTCGGTGGTTGACGATTTTGGCATCCGGATGATCCAGGATTTTCCAGGTACTGTTGAAAACGCGTTCCATGCTGCCAAGTCCTTGCTACCAAGGGAAAAGACTTCAGAACCGCTTCGCGTGCTGATTTTGGGCTCAGGAGAAATAGGCAAGCTTGCGGCCAACACAGCAGTCAAATTCACGGACAAGCCTGTGGTAGTGTCCATTGTAGGACGTTCGGTAACACGCGATCCTAAACTACTTGCCCCCTTACTCAAAGAAACTGACATTCTGGTGGATGCCAGCAAGCGATACGAAACGCGGAAAAGCATTATTAGCAATCATCAGTTGGCACTGCTCCCCGAGGATGCTTTGATCATTGACCTTTCAGCGGACGACTATGACGTGAACATATCTCCGATCCAGGTCAAGGGCATTGAGGGCATACCCACAGGCAATCTGGACAAGTATGTTTTCTTCCCTCAAGATGAAGCTTATAAAAACATTCCTCAAGGAGTGGATTCAACCAATAGAAGAATTCTGTTAAGTTGCTACTCCTGGCCTGGTGTAGACCCAAACCGTTGCTTGGATAGATATGAAACCCAACTCGACCCGTTCATCAGGTTGTTGGCTCGAGATTTGCCCGAACCTTCTCTTGATTCAGACAACCCCTACGAAAGGGCTTTGGCAAGGGGTTCGTATTCTTACTTTCTGCGCTCATAACTAGCAAGTTGATAAGGAAATCAGAGATAGCGGGCAATCATGTTTTCACGTGATAAACAGGTGGTTATTGATAAAAAGAACACCTAATTACCCTCTCTCATTATGATAGAGTGTCTGTCTGCCCTCATTCGCTAGCTGAGGTTAACTCTACATCATCCTTAGGTCATCCTTATAATTTATAAGGATGACCTAAGGATGATGGCTCCAAAGCCAGTAGCAGCAAAGGAGGGAGCTATGAAGAAAAACGGAATAGTAAGCGATTTGTGCTTTTTTAGATGTAAATATAGTAATGCGTTGTTGGGAACAGACCAATTACCTGACAATGATCAAACCACTTAGTTTGAAAGTGAGCCTTTTTTCCTGATCAGAGTGCTGGGCAAGAAGAGTTTGGCCTTTTCACCGTCACATTTATCACCATCGGTAAGGGAAAATAGGGATCTTGACCCAACCAATTTATATGACGGGATAGTAATCATACTTTATGGTTTGTTATAAGGAGCTTAGCAAATACCATGGTTAAAGAAATAATTGGAAAACCCTACGCAAAGGCGTACGATATGCTTGTAGCCTATTATGCTCATAACAGGCTTAGCAAGATTCTCAAGGGTAAACAATTACCGGATGTTAAACCATCCATTGAAAAAGAATATAAGGAATTGTGGAAATCCCTCGGGATAACACCCAGCTCCCGGTTTCTCAAATGCGTGATTGGCATTTCAGGGATTGAATCACCACTATATGTGCCTGAGTATATCAACTTCAGGAGAATTGAACCCACTCTGAACTACACATTGTTTGCCCCTCCCTATAATGACAAGAATTTCTTTGAGCGCTACTTGCCTGAATATTGTGATTTATTTCCCAAGGTTTACCTGCGGGGCGCCAACGGCTCTTTTTACAATGGTGAATACGTTGGTCTAACACTGGCTGAGGCGCAAAACATTCTGACAAATCTGGATCCGGAAAGGGAGTATATCCTGAAACCCGCAACTCAAACTGGTGCTGGTAAAAACGTTGTTTTATTAACGGTGAGGAAAGACAAGATACTGCTTGATGGGCGGGCGGTGTCTGTGCGGGCATTGTTGGAAAGATTGCGAAAAGGTAATTACCATAATTTTGTGCTTCAGGAAAGGTTAAGGCAAAGCGATTGGTTTGGGCATGTCTGTTCTGGGGCAACCAACATTATCAGGGTTTACACTTACAGGTCGGTTAACACCAATGAGACCCATATCCTGCATTCCTATTTCAGGTATGCTGGCAAAAAAGAAGAATTCCAGCACTATTTAGTACATGGGGGCTGGAGACAGGGCATTAATCCCGAGGGTATGCTGGATGACTTCGCGATGGATTATTTCGGGAACAAGATCAGCGCCACAGAGCACGCGGATTATTATAAGGACTCCAAGGTTCCCCATTATGATAAAATTGTTGAAATTGCCAAGGAGGTAAGCAGTAAATACATATATCATCGCTTACTGGGGTTCGATATAGTTGTGGACGAAAGTGAAAAAGTTAGGTTGCTGGAGATAAATACGAGTGAAATTGGAATGCTCCACCATCAAATGATATCTGGCCCATTGTTTGGCGAGCACACGCATGAAGTGATCGACTATTGCCGGCACAACAGGAAATCCCCCTTTGTCCATTTATACTATAAGTGATCTTATATGACAGGCAGGTTGGCTTGGTAGATATCCACACTGTTGATACACTTGAAGAGCTCTCTCGTTATGTTGATCGCAGCAACTTGGAATTGTTCATTCACGAGGAAATGAAGCCTTATCATGATTCTATCCCTGCGATAAGCAAGTGTTTGGATTACGTGTTTTCCCCAGACAAAGGGAAGGGCGGCTATGTCCTTCTTGCGCGTGAAAACGATTGCTTGATCGGAGTAACGGTCGTAAACTATAGTGGAATGGACGAATACATCCCCAGTGTGTTCTTGGTTTATATTGCCGTGAAAGACTCCCATAGGGGTAGAGGGATAGGAAGCAGCATGATCAGGCGGGTGATTGAAAACGGGCCTGGTTCGGTTGCTTTGCATGTAGAATATGACAACCCGGCAAAAAAACTGTATGAGAGCATTGGTTTTGTGTCTAAATATGCGGAAATGCGGTATGACGGAGACTTGGTAAATGGCAGAAGTAAAGATACACATTGACCGGATATATGATAACATAGAGGCAATCCATGCCCTGATGCAAAAAAACGACAAGCAATGGTCGTTGGTTGTCAAATGTCTTGGCGGAGAGCGTGATATTATCGCGAGGGTGCTTAAACACCCATTGATTAGTAAAATTCACTCCGTTTCATCATCCCATTGGCAGGAGTTGTCACTGGTTAAGGAATTACATGGGAACCTAAGAACAATAGTGATCAGGCCTACTTTTAAATTGGAAGCCGCCGAGACTGTTTCGAGCAGCGATATTTCATTGGAAACTTCTCTTGCCTCGATTCAATGTTTGAATGAGAGCGCAAGGTCGGTGGGGAGGACTCACAGTATAATTGTCATGATCGAAATGGGGGACTTGAGAGAAGGAATTAAAAGAGAAGGTTTGATCCCATTTTATAATAACATTTTTGAGCTAAAAAACATCAGAATCGTGGGTATTGGAGCGAATCTGGGTTGTATGTTTGGAGATCTTCCCACATACGATAAACTGTTGCACCTGGTACTCTATGGTCAGCTATTGGAAGCTAAATACGATCACAAACTGGAGCTGATATCTGGGGGAACGTCCATAACTCTTCCCCTGTTGGATACCGGAGAAGTGCCTGTTGGAGTCAACCATTTTCGGATCGGCGAAGCAGTTTTTTTGGGGACCACACCCTTCACCAACAAAAGATACGCAAATCTGCACACTAATTGTATCGAATTTGAAGCCAATATCCTGGAATTATACAGGAAAGAGAGCCTTCCTGAGAAAAAGATTCGCTTGCGGACTAAAGACGCAGGTAATTTAACTTCGTGCGAATATGGCAGTTACAAGGCTTTGGTTGACTTTGGGAAAATCGATGTTGATCCCAGAAATCTGATATCAACAGATAAAAAAGTAAAGTTCTTTGGCAACAGCTCGGATCTGTCTGTTTACGATCTGAGGGAGAATAAACAAGGGTATAACGTTGGGGATGTATTAACTTTTAGGTTGAATTATATGGGCGTAGCTCAGTTAATGAATTCTAAGTATATCAAAAAAACCATGCTATGACCAAAAGTAACTGGGGCATGGCAGGTGTCCGTATAGTAAC
>Ga0116147_1003501_pt1 | contig 14776 bp, 17 predicted proteins | sample AD_JPNHG3_MetaG_FD_89749 | JGI IMG/M metagenome (GOLD analysis project Ga0116147, IMG submission 89749) | Active sludge microbial communities of municipal wastewater-treating anaerobic digesters from Japan - AD_JPNHG3_MetaG | ecosystem: Engineered > Bioreactor > Anaerobic > Digestate | place...
GGTGCCTATGGAACACATCGATGCGGTCAAGCCGTATGTGAGCCGACAGGTCTGGACGCTGATCCAACTTCAACTGCTGACCGGTGCCCGCAGCGGGGAATTGGTGATCCTGCGACCATGTGATATTGAGATGTCAGGAAAGATCTGGCTGTACCGCCCGCCTCATCACAAGACGGCCCATCACGGCTTTTCCAGGACCATTTACTTCGGACCCCGTGCCCAGGACCTCCTGCGGCCATTTCTCTTGCGGCCGGAAGAGGCGTATTGTTTCTCGCCGGCCGAGGCCATGGCCGAATGGCGGCAGCAGAAATTCGCCAACCGCAAGACCCCTCTGCACATAGGGAATGGGCCGGGCACCAATGTCAAAGATAGACCCCGTCGGCAGGCCGGTGAGCACTATACAACGACTGGTTATGGCCATTCCATTGCCAATGCCATCAAGAAGGCGTTTCGGCCAGAGGGTATGTCCGATGAGGAATTTGCCACCTGGAAGCCAGAGCAGCACTGGCACCCGCACCAGCTTCGACACAATGCTGCTACATTCCTGCGAAAGGAATTCGGCCTGGAAACAGCCCGGATTATCCTCGGCCATCGATCCTCGGCCATCACCGAGGTCTATGCCGAGCAGGACCAACAGAAGGCGATGGAGGCGATAGTAAGGGTGGGGTAGTATATAGGTTCCTTACATGGTGATGAAAACGGAATCCTGGGAAAGTCTGTCGAAAGTTTCGGGGGCCATCGATTTCCTCAACAGTTCTTCATACATCTTCAGCATCGAGCGTACTGTTTCCTCTTTGGCAGGGTCGGTTCCGTGAGCCAGAAAGGATCGGTTTCTCTGGTTCAGCCAGTTTTGCAGCGGGCCATGATGCTCTTTGGGATTCGGCGACAGGCCCCTTCGGAACGGCCGCCCCCAATACATCTCAAAGAGAGCCACACCCACCTGGTCCCTCAATTCCGCCAACAGGCCAATCGCCTCTGCCAATCCTAACTTAAGCAGATTGCGGCTTTCTTTGGCCTTTTTCCGGAGGCGACAGCGTGTTTTGCAAGACAACGGCAGATTCGCGATCTGCTCAGCGATCAGTTTGGAAGTGTCCACATCGAATCCATTTTTCAGGCGGTTCTGGACCAGATACTCATACGCCCGGTACAGGCGGGACAGCGCATCATCATAACGACCCTGCGCCAGCCGACGGCCTGCATTGGCGTAGAGTTCAAATAAACGTTCGTGTCCGTAGGGGCTGTTCGCCAGCGTTTGGGTAAACTGTGCATTGGCTTCCAGCCGGCTGAGATCCACATCTGCCAATCCTTCCCTCGGATTGGCGGCCTTCGAAAGCAGATGGGAGGATTCTTTCCAGCTAAACCTTTCCCAGAGATCATACGCCTGCGAAATCAGAACGATGGTTTTAGCCCTTGCCCGCAAGGGGCTGTCCTTCGGCAGCGTCTTATAGTAGCGGCCGGCCAGTGCAGCGGCCGCGTTAAAATCCAGTTCATTAAACAGCATCTTCGCTCTGTCCAACTGCCGTTCGGCAAGGACCAGATCGGGACAGAAGGCCGAAATCTCGGTCGATTTGGCGACCCGGCCCGTCTGGTCCCGGGGGCCGAGAATATAACTGACCTGATCGGCCTGTACGGCAATGGCGGCGGCAAACAGCGCTGCGCTCATCGCCTTGGTTCCGCTGGTAAAGTCGGCGATAATACCTGAATATTGGCGGAGTGTGCGCAGATACTCATTGTACAGGGCCTGGACATCGTTTTCCATGTCAGAAATGAACACTTCAAACGGGATTGCGTCCCGCTTCATTGGCTCTATCAGCAGAGGCAGGGTCTGGTCGGCGGTTATCCGGGAGCAGAGAAATACCGTTTTTTCCGGCCGGTGCTGACGAATGCTGAACAGCAGCGCATCGGCAATGTCCTGCCGGTTCCGTCCGGTGCCGACTGTCATTACGAGGGTGCTCATAAGTTTTCTTTCCTTTCATTCACCTGGTTTCAATCCCTTATTCATGAGGGGGAAAATTCAACTCAAAAAGGCGATGAGGCGGGCGGCGTACTGGTATAAGCCGTTTCAATCCCTTATTCATGAGGGGGAAAATTCAACGATTGAAACGCTGCAACATATCATCCTCCTAAAATTGGAGTTTCAATCCCTTATTCATGAGGGGGAAAATTCAACGCCGATAGCAATCGACTGGGACGTCATCCGGCCTTGCGAGTTTCAATCCCTTATTCATGAGGGGGAAAATTCAACCGTTATTGTTGTTGTTATCGTAAATTACTAATTATAGTAGTTTCAATCCCTTATTCATGAGGGGGAAAATTCAACAAAAGTAAAAAAGAGAACCTAAAACCCAAAACGGAGACGGTTTCAATCCCTTATTCATGAGGGGGAAAATTCAACATTATTGCTTTGGAACGCAGTATGAAGTAAACCTTGAAGTAGTTTCAATCCCTTATTCATGAGGGGGAAAATTCAACCCTGCTAAAATATACATCATAAATGATTGCTTGTCAAGCAGTTTCAATCCCTTATTCATGAGGGGGAAAATTCAACACTATATCGTGTACATTAACGATGTACTATATCGTGTACAGTTTCAATCCCTTATTCATGAGGGGGAAAATTCAACAATAGTAGATAGGTAAGAAAAAGTAAAGAACCTAAAACGTTTCAATCCCTTATTCATGAGGGGGAAAATTCAACATGAGGATTGCTGAATTGCGGATTTGCGGGGTTAACTTAAGTTTCAATCCCTTATTCATGAGGGGGAAAATTCAACGTCTATACCGCCTGACGGTTAAGGATGATGGCATGGTTGTTTCAATCCCTTATTCATGAGGGGGAAAATTCAACAAAGGATGCCAAGAGGGTGGTGAAAAAGGATGCCAAAAAATTGTTTCAATCCCTTATTCATGAGGGGGAAAATTCAACAAAAAAAAAATTGAAAAAAAAATAATTTTTTTATTGACAAAGTTTCAATCCCTTATTCATGAGGGGGAAAATTCAACTGCGGGCGATATACTTTGGAAGGAAAATAATGGTGTGTTGTTTCAATCCCTTATTCATGAGGGGGAAAATTCAACGGAAAGGACGAAAAATGAAAACAAGCAAAAAAAACACGGGAGTTTCAATCCCTTATTCATGAGGGGGAAAATTCAACGTGAGATAAGAAAATCTTCTTTGAAAACTAAATACTGAACAAGTTTCAATCCCTTATTCATGAGGGGGAAAATTCAACACCACTACCCGTAACTGCTTGTAAGACACAGCCTTAAAAAAGCCCATTTCATAGTGTCTCTTTTTCAATCCCATCGCCGCTCTATTTAGATCCCTCGAATCCATCTGTTTTTTTTTGTAACCCCTTTTCAGCACAGCAGTTGCAGCAATTTCATCGTCTCCATTCAAAATTCCTTTCAAACAATAAAGAAGGTTTCCTGCTGAGTCAACTTTCCGCATCCCTGCAGCCGAACCTGCTTGAGGCACGATTGGCAAATATGGTAGATTCTGACTGAATCTTCCTGCGGATTTATGACCTTATTGAGCCGATCCATCATTTCCTGTATCAAGGTCTGATTCATCTGTGCCTCGAAAACACTATACTGGACCCGATCCCCGTAGTCCAGCAGAATTTTAGCGACTTTTAACCTTCGCTTATCATCCGTGCAATCATATCCGATCACGAAAAACATCGCGGGGGATCCCTTTCCGCATCAAGACCATATTCTTGTACGGCTATTTGAGGGCCGGAATTGAGCGGCCCCCAAGGGATTGCTCTATGAACTTGTCAAAGAACCAGCTCCAACGGCTCAGGGGATGGGGTTTAGGGATACCTTTACCCAGCCCATGGGCATTTTGCCGGCGGAAAGAGTTCGGGTAACGCCCCAGGGCAACGGCCTGCCGTCACGACCCTGGCGAGTCTGCGGCTTTCGGTACTCATCGACCGTGGTACACTCGACATGACTGAACCGCCCCAGCCGAAGAGGAAACTCATTGTCTTTGTATTTTACATTCAATAACTGCTGACTGTTTGTCTCCAGTTCCGGATTGGAACGGTAGAATTTATTGTGTTCGGCCTCCATTTTGGGCAGGTAGAAGGCCTTGCAGGCGGCGGCGAGCTGATCGATATAAAGCGGCATAGAGACCGCACTGATCTGGTTGTTCTCCTGTCTGTCAAATGTGCGTTTTTCCGGCAATTGGTCATCCAAATCCAGCGTGCCGCGGGCACAGATCATTTCCTCATCGAGCATCGAGAAAACCTGCTCATAGAACATCTGTATCCCGGCAGGGTCGGGACCTTCCTGCTTGTTGAGTTTAAAGATCTCGGCCTTGTCGATAAACGTTGGGGCCTGGGGCAGCAGGGCATCAGAAATCTTCAGGCATCGAAAGGGGTCGGTGCGGGGATTGGAGCAGCCGAGGACATCGTTTTCAAAGCATTTCGGCTTTGGATTCTGTGGTTTTTTGACCTTGGCCAGTTCGGAAACTATCGCCGTACGGACAGCCCCCTTGACAGACGAGCCGGGAATATAGGCCTGCCAGTTGCCGGGAGCGCGGGTCATCAGTGTAATTTCAAGTTTGGTATTCGGGTTTTTAAGATTTTGCCGGTACTTTTCCTCAAACGCTCCTGCATCGGCCCTAAAGCAGCAGTACCGTTCCGGGTCAATATGCCGGTAAATAAACTCCCTCAGGACAACTGGATTAGAATCAGCGACTTTGCGGTTAAATTCCGCATGCAGGGAGCCGTCCATCTGCGACAAAAAAGCCGGCAGATTGAGACGATAAAAAATGCCGTCTTTGACCACATACTCCAGTGGATCGATGTCCTGACCAGAGCCGATATGGACGGGCGAGAGGATTTGGATAGTCATTTCATAGTGTTTCATACGTCCTCCGTAAAATCACAGCAGACGGGGATAGCCGGAGCCAGGCCGTAATGGCGAACCTCGGGGAAATCAGGGTGGATCTGATCGACCAGACGGCCGTAAAACGGTCGAGGGGAATCTGTTTTCAGGACGGCCCCTGCCGAGAGCATCACCAGCGGTTTTTTAAAGGGATTATGGATGCCGGTGGGATGCGGGCCGACCGCCCAGTCGCCGCCGAGTTTGCCGAATTTGGTTGTCAGTTTCCAGAATCCGTCCGCCGGGTCCTCGGCTGCAGGTACACAGGCGGCCAGCAACAGAACAGCGTTGGGGGTCTGTGCTTTCGGCAGTGTGATGGGGTCGATGCTTTCGAGTGTTACGCGACCCTTTCCCCGTGATTTGTACTTGCCGTATCCGGCTTCGAGTCCGGCTGTCATCAGGTTGCCGATCTGCCGGGCATCATAACAATCGCTTCCGGCCAGCAGATGGAAGACCGGCGGCCGGGACGGATCGATGCACAACTGGCGGGTAAAGAAGAAACTGCCCACATCGCCGGTCGTACCGGTCAGACGGTTGATGGTATTATGCGGGACAACCTCTTCGATGGGCATGACCGGCTGGCCGCAGCCCTTGGTCAGGAACCAGTTCAGGATCGAGGCCACGGCAAGCTGGTTGATGGTGCTGCCAAGCACCTCATGGGGTAGCCAGCGAAGCTGGTAGAGCCATTTGAGGATGTCAAAGGCATCCACGGACGAGGGCTTGGAACCAGCGATCCGGCTTACAGCCGGGCATCCGGGCAGGGTGTTTTCCAACCGGCTCTTTTCTTCGCTCTGAAGGATCCTCAAAAGCTGGTCTTCCTGCTTTTTGAACGGCCGGGGCAAGGCCGGCATCTGCCAGAAATCCACTGGAAAGGGGTCGCTCAGAAGCAGCGGCGGCGAACTGTCGTGCTCATATCGGGCCAGAAAGTCGCTGAGGGCCTGTTGACCCTGATGGTAGCGGATGCCCCAGCACAGGTGGCCAAACAGGGTGTCGGCCGACAGCCGCGTGCCTAAGGCGCTTTGCACCTTCAATGTCACATCAAACCATTCCATTTTTGTTTACCCTTTGATTATACAGCAGGCAGTTGAAGATCCTTGCCGGTTTCGTCCTTCACGGAGAACTTGACCTTGCCGCAGCCGCGGGAGCCGGCACCGCCCAGATAATCACGCTCAACCAGGGCAAGGGCCTTGAGGACGACATCGTGGAAGTTCTGTTGGTCTGTCTGACCGCCGTCACCGGTGTCGATGACACGATAGACAATGTCCAGGTCAAAGGTTACGCCGGGCACCACCCGCTCTAAAGGACGAGGATTGGCCATCGCAGTGATGCGGTTGACGGAATTTTCGTGCTTGACCTCGGTGATGTCCTGGCCTTCCTTGAACAATTGGCGAGATTCTCTGCTCAGGAAGCAGTCCCGAACAATCAGGCGTGTGGGACCGACCGGATTTTCTTTGTCGGCATTATGGCCAAAGACCCGTGTGATCGGGCAATTTGGGTTTTTGTCCATATAGACATCCCCTTTCGGATTCAGCTTGCCCAGATGCCATTCCATCAGAGATCGCATCTTGCCTTTGAGCGAGGAACCGGGGATGTACGGTTCGTTATTGGCTGGATTCCGGAGAATGGGATTATCGACTCCTCCGATTTCCATGGTTTCGGCCGAACCGCCTATATGCAAGCCTGTTTGGACGCAAACTTTGCCTGTTATTTTTTTGATGGATACGATTTTCTTGAAGTCCATAATTTATTCCCTTCCTACTTTTTCAAGGCCATAAGCGAATCCCAAAACCGCCTCAAAATAGAGTACAAATGCCCTGAAATTGTCCTGGTCATCACCAACTCTTTTGATGTTTTCTTTCAGGAAGTCGGCGAACTCTTTTGGAATTTTTTTAGACGCCGCTTTTTCCGCATAACTCACTTTGCTGAGGAACATTTTGAACAGGGGCAAAACCTGTTCCCAAGGCCGATTGCTTTCAATCTGAAAGTGAAGATTTTTGATGGCCCCGAAAAACCGCCGAATCTGGCTCTTGGTCAATCTATCTCTGCCACCCGGAAATAACATTGCCTGATCCTTCGCCCATTCACAGAGAAGTTTCGGGTGAAGCACCTTGGAGGCCTTGTCGGAATAAAATGAAACTTCAACAGGGCGCGATGGCGGATTGGGATTCCCCTGTTCCTGATGTCTGGGGCCGCCTCGATAAGATTGATTTTGATCACTCATACGTTACCTCCTGAAATCATTACCGATTTAAATATAAACAATAGGTTACCGCGACCTTAAGCCGCGCCATTTCGCCGGGATCTTTGGTTAGAGCCGTCATTTTCTCCAGCCGCTCCAGACCAGGGGGCTTGCCGTTATTTCTGTCATGGATCTTTACATTCCGTGCCATATCATAGCACAGGTGTGACCGCCAGAGCAGGGATTTCAGTTTCCCCGATCTTGATTCCTCTTCCATCTGGCAATACCGGATTAAGCGATAGACAAAGCTTTTTTTGACCTCGATGCCGTCGGCACCTCCCTCGGCCATAATCCGATCCAGAAAGATCGCATCATCAAGGGCTATTTCGAGGTCTGGCCAGTTGAGAACCGTATCAAAGACACAGACTTGGTTGCGATGTTCTTTGGCCTTACTCAATGCCGCATCCGCTTGACTGGCGGCCTGGGACAGCGGAAACCGGCTGTGGCAAACCGTCATTCCCGCCGACAGTGTAATTGACGGATGCTGGCAGACATATGAACGGAACTGTTGCTGCATATAAACAGAAAAAGCAAGCAGGGTCCGCCAGGGGCCGACCAGAAGCAGGTCATCGCCTCCTGCATAGACCGTATAAATATTACGGAAATCTGGATGTTCCTTGGGCGGCTCCAGAAAAATGTTGGGTAAAATCCCCCGGAAAAAAAGATCCAGTTGGCGGGACAAGGAGATGTAATAACTCAGCGAGGCCTTGGAGTCTTCGAGCCCTTTGGAAAACAACATGCCCATTCGATCCACATCAGCCTTGAGGACCGCCAGCAACGGCTGGCCTTTGGGTTTGCCGTCCCTGTCAAAAGCGAATCCATCGGCGCAGAGATGGGCAAAGGATTTACGCTGACCCAAGCTAAACAAGCCTTCCTCTTCTTCCTTTAGTTGGCCCTGGAGCCAGTTGGACACTTCGGGGGTTTGGTAGACAGGCCGGTCGGCTTCTGTCTGACGCGGGACGTAATTAGCCATAAATAAACCGCATCGGATTTGCTGCAGTTCTTTCCGCTGTTTGCCGGGTACGAACTCGACGCAGCTTTGGATTTCACCGCCGCCTGAAGGACTATCCGCTATGGCAAAATAATACTGCCCCAAGGGGTTGGCAAGGCATAAATCCGACACAGATGGACTGAACGCCCCGTCAAACGGCTTTTGACTGACTTTCAGGAAATTGCCGGCGGTTAATTGGCTGCCCAACTCGTTGAAGAACTGGTCTTCGAGGGTTTCACGTTTGGTATCAGGCATCTCGGAGGGTATCTGAGACGGGTCGAACGGTAAAAGAAAAACATCCTGTTTCCATTTTCCATTGGATGTTAGAATGCTCCGCAAAGGCCGTCTTTTGATGCAGTCCATCTTCCAGGATAGTTTTTGCTGGATTATGTGAAACCGCGTTGAAGAGAAGTCCTCACCTGATATCTCCATATCATAGCAGAGATTCAGGTACAACTTTCCCCGAAAGGCCTTTTGGAACCATTGCTGAATTTCCTGTTCAGTCTGCTGCACGCAGGCAAGACTCTCAGGTGTATTGTGGATCAGCAGGGTGAAATTGCCGCCGGCGTCAATGATCCGATTCAGCGAGGGCAGGCCCAGTCGTTCCAATAGAAGATTTCCGGCCAATCGGGTAAGAAGACCCAAATAAAATGACTTGGAACGCAGCCGCTTGCTGACGCCGGAGGGATTTTCCAGTGTCGTATGATACAGGTAGGATTGAATCCCGCTCAAATCTCCGCTGACCATCCGAAATTTTCGAGCAACCCGGTCTTTAATAGATTGTTCATTTAGAGTATTTGTCTGGTGATGATACTGATACAACGCCGTGGCAAAGGCGGCCGTCGTCAGACTATGATCCAGCAGAGAGATCTGGAAATGCTGTGTTCGATGACTGGGCACGCAACTGCCGTAAAGCCCGAACACCCAGATCAACTGTTCTAAAAAAAGTTCTGGAGCCGTCGGCTGGAGCCGGCTGAATTGTTTGAATGCCATCTGCCAGAGATGTTTGTAATCCTCCAAGGCATTTTGAGCAGCCTCCTGCTGTAGTTGCGGATATATATGGGCATCCAGGGAAAGGGGAATCAGCGGCAGAATGTAAACCGATTCGTCCAAGGTTGAGGATGTATCGGGTTTCTGAAGACTCGAAAAAATACTGACTCCATAATCCCGTCTGCCCGGCTGATTGTCGTCTTGTGAACGATCCTGACCCGCTGAAAGCCGGTCCGCCTCCTGAACTACGAGTTGCAGCCAATTATCCGCGTCGGGCATGTGATGATAACAGGCAATATTTGCAATTACAGCAGGATCCAGCTCCCGTGGCAACCAGTTCTTCAGGCTCTCAAAAAACTCATTCGTGTGGGCTGTATGCAGATAGCCAAACCTCTGAGTAACTCTGTCCTTGGGACAGATATAGTCTTTCATCCCCTCCGATTGCGGCGAAAGACGGCCCATGGCTCTCTCCGAAATCTTTCCGATGTCATGCAAAAAAGCACCGATACAGAGTTCCGCCATCTCTTTGTGCATAACTTATTCCTTCATTCGTTTGGTGTTAAACGGATTTGCCCAAACCCAAAACTGGTTGCTTTACCGATTCCTGTCACCTGGGTCAACGCCAGCAAGGGCAAGTGGCTCTTCAGATCACCTTCAAAGACCATCTGTCCGACCAAGCCGCCCAACAGGATCTTCCGATCCTGCCTTCCGGAGTACCGACCAAACTCAAACCATTGGGTTTGATCAGAAATCATAGAAACCTCCTCCGCCCCGGCAATCAGTTCTGATGTATCGCAGGCCTTGGTTAAAGGAATCCCATAAAAATAGGTCAAAATCGCCAGTCTCCGAACGGCTGCTGTTACGATGTCCAAGAACGTTATTTTTTTTACATCTTTCTTCCCCACCCTCAACCGTACGGGGGAAAGAAAATCAATCATGATTTTTGATGTTTGGTTGGGCTGGAATTGGAAATACTCCTTTCGTAATGAGCCAAGACGATTGCTGCCGTCTTGGTAAATAATGCCACTACCCCTGGGCTGGACGATTTGCTTAATCGTAAATGGAACCCGTTCTTTCCCCAATCCTTCTTTACCCATCTCGATCAAACTATAGGCAATATACGGAAATAGATCGATCGCCTTGCCAAATAAACGAAAGCCAAAGGTAAAAGGGTCTCCCGGCTGAATGTCCATTTTTTCCATATGTTTTGTAACCAAAACAAAGGGCTGTGGAACATGGGGATAAAGCCGCATAAACTCCCGATCCTCAGGGGGAATGCCTTCAAAGATGTAGCTATAGGCACACGTGCCTTGAACAATACAATCCTCACATTTCCCCTGTTTTATATGGCAGACGGTGTGTCTTAAATGGTACCCCAACCCGCCCCGTAGAGTGGCTCCCCGAAATGGTGGAAGCGATCCACCCCCTTCAAAACGGGCCTCAATTTGAATCTCTGCAAAAGGAAGGAATTGGTATAAAGGCGGTACAGAACACGTAACCTTCCTCGGATTAGAGAATTGCGTTCTTATTTGTTCCTCTTGTTTTGTTGAAATACTCTTCTGTGGAGTTTTCACAGAAACCTCCCTTTCGCTCTCTATTTGCGGAATATGATACACCATTATCCGGTTTTGGCAATAAAAAAAGCCCCCCAAGTTCCAGGAGCCAGCCGATTCCGGCTAAAAATCGGTTTTTCGTGCGTCTTTTCGCAGGTCCTGGACATCCTGCCTCAATTGCTGCTCCTCCATATCCTGTTTGGCCAGCAGGACGCTGGTCTTCCTGAGCCGGATCTGGCGGCCCTGTTTGCCGTTGCCGACCAATTTCCCCTCTTTTACCCAGCGGCAGACGGTGGCCTTGCTGACAAGCAGGAGGTCGGCCGCCTGGCCGTAAGTAATCCATTCCGTGGTGCTTTCCGAGATCACAGGGCTGACGGGCTGACAAACCGGCGAGAGGAGGCCAGACCCTTGATTCTCGGATGCCGGAGATCCGGTAATCAGATTCAGTAATTCTGCCAGTTCACAGCCGGCCCCTATTGCCTTGCATCGCAGGAAATCCAGTTCCAGCCGCTCTTTCAGACTGGAACATCCGGCCCGGCAGAGCAGGTCGATTTTCATGCACTTGGCGGTCAGGGAATCCCAACAGTCCAGCAACTGCCTCCGCAGTTTCGGTTTGTCATAATAATCCAGTTGATGGGCAATCGTTTCTATCGCCTGACCAAAGTGCTGCTCCAGACGGAGCCGATTTGTATCCGTGCTGATCTGATACCAATCGTTTTGTTGAACCCATTCCATTACTTTGGCTGAAACTGAATCACCTGCTGTTGCCTTCATTGTTTTCTCCTGTCGATGGGCTGCGATCCCAGCCCAAGGTTTTTCTGCGCAGAATCCTCCCGCCACCATATGCTTTGGAGTAAACCCGCCCTTAATAAGCCCTCTTTTGTAACGGCAAATACTCGAGAATCCGTGTCAGTTTGGGCGCTGGTTTGTTATCGAATTCTCTTTACCGATTCCCTTTCTTTTCTGGATTGCCCGCCGCGGTTTCCGGACAGCCCTTCGTTTGTGTCGCGTCGGTCAATTCAGGAGTTATTGTACAGGTCCGGACAAGCCGGGCAAGAATTTTTAGGTTCATTTTACAAAATTCTGCGAGTTATTAAGTAAATACCAAACAGATAAGGAGTTACATTTCTGCAATAATTTTGATGTGGATGAAACGAATCGTTTCATCGTTTCATGATCGTTTCACGAGAAATTTTTTTATTCTTTTTTATCCGCATTATTGAGTCAAAATCGCCATTTTTGACTCCAACAGATCGTTTCATCGTTTCATTTTCGTTTCATGGAAAAAACCCCACATAGGATGCACCCCTGAATAGTTGGTGGTTCTTAGAAAAGAAAAAATCGTTCCAAACCGTGGAGGGAAAAATGATGTTTAAGCAGATTTTGGATTTTCTGGATTACAACCGTTTTACCGTAGTCTGTCCGGTTGTCGGGGCCGTCCTCTGGATCGCCGCCGTCGGCTGCACACCTGTCACGCAAAGCCCGATAGATGAGGCAAGGATGGTCAACGCGCGACAGCTCCAGGTGGAATACCAGGCCTGGCTGGCCGAGCAGAAGGTCATGGAGGCCAGGTTTGAGGCGGCCGGGCAGGACCTGGCCGAGCAGGCACAGGCGAATGAAAAACTGAGCCAGTTGTTGGTATCCCTGGCCTCCGGCTCAGTGGCCGACTGGGGCGGGCTGGTGCAGCTGCTGGTCGGCGGAGGCCTGCTGGGTGCAATTGGCGACAATATCCGTAAGAACGGTGTGATCGGCGGACTGAAAAGAGGCATTCGCGGCTCAAGTTCTGTGTGATCCTGTCGAAGTTGCTGACCCGAGGACTGAAGTTAAACCGGCCGAAGTGGCATCACATCCGATTCGGGAGAGGTTGTTATGCACGATCATTCTACGAACACTATTCAAGGACTTTTAACCTTATCACAGGCGGCGAGAATCCTGCCCCGTCATAACGGTCGTCGGATCCATACGAGTACCCTGTGGCGCTGGTGCCGCAAAGGATGCCATGGTGTCCGCCTTCCGTATTTCCGTGTCGGCCGCTCCATCATGGTCACCGAAGAGGGGCTGCATCGATTTTTTGCAGAACTGGCCAAGGTGGATGAAACCGCCGACTCTTCGACCTTCCGATTGTCCCGACGGAGACGACGTCGGCAAACGAACTGTCAACGGCAGCGGGCTATTCAGGAGTCTGAGGCCGTTCTGCGAAGGGCAAAAATACTGGTTTGAAAATCAACCATTCTCCTATTTTTCAGAAAGGAAACCTATGTCCGTGTTAACAAAGATTCACACCGGCAAACGCCCTGCCCCTCCGCGGCTGCTGCTGTACGGAATTGAGGGGGTTGGTAAATCAACCTTTGCCGCCCAAGCACCCAAGCCCATTTTCCTGCCGACCGAGGATGGCCTGGGGGAGATCGACTGTGCCTCCTTTCCGCTGGCCAAGCAGCTGACCGAAGTCGAAGAATTCCTGTCGGCCCTGGCCAAGGAGCCGCATGAGTACCAAACGGTCATCATCGACAGCTGCGATTGGCTGGAGCGGCTGATCTGGGACGACCTGTGTCGTATCTCCAACTCCACCAGTATCGAGAAAGTCGATGGCGGCTATGGCAAGGGCTATATCGCCGCATTGGGCTTTTGGCGGCACATTCTCGACCTGCTCGATGTCCTGCACAAACAGCGGAATATGGCGGTCATCTTAATCGCCCACGCAAAGGTCGAGCGGTTTGAGGACCCGGAGTCCACCGCTTACGACCGATACGCGCCAAGGCTGCATAAACAGGCCAGTGCCCTGTTGACCGAATGGGTCGATGCCGTTCTGTTCGCGACCCGAAAGTTCCGCACGGAGACCGAGGATGCCGGGTTTGGCCGGGAACGGACAATTGCCGTCGGCATCGGCAAGGACGGCGGCGAGCGAATCCTTCGCACCGTCGGCGGGCCAGCTTGTGTGGCCAAGAATCGCTACAACCTGCCCTTTGAACTTCCCCTGTCCTGGGAAGCGTTTGTCAATGCACTATCCAATCAACCCTTCCAGAATCAGGAGTAAAACAATGGCTAATCTAAATGGTTTTGATGCAACTACGGTGGAACCGGTCAATGACTTTGAACCGATTCCGGCTGGCAAATATGTCGCGGTGATCACCGCCAGCCAGTTCAAGGAAAACAAAAACAAGACGGGGGAATACCTGGAATTGGTATTCCAGATTATCGAAGGCGACTACAAGAATCGCCTGTTGTGGGCACGGCTCTGCTTGAGCCATCCCAATCAGACCACGGCCAAGTTCGCCCGCGGCCATCTGGCGGGCATCTGCCGGGCGGTCGGAGTGCTGACCCCGCGGGACAGTGCTGAATTACACAATTTACCATTGGTCATCAATGTCACCGTCAAAAAACGCAATGATAACGGCCAATTGTGTAATGAAATTCGAGGCTTTTCAAAGCGGGAGCCGGTTGCTGCACCGGTTGCCAACGGCAAATCCCCCATCGCGCCTTGGAGGCGATAGGCCGTGAAGTGCAAACGCAAAGGCAATCGTCTCGAACAGAAGACTATCGCCAAGCTATCGGCCGCCGGATACCTGTGTATCCGGTCGGCCGGCTCGATGGGGCCGTTTGACATCTTGGCCATCAATCCGCTGGGCATCCGGTGCATCCAGGTTAAGGCCAACGACTGGCCTCGGCCGGAGGAACGGGAGGGCCTACGCATGGCCGCTATGGGATTGCCGCCCAATGCTCAAATTGAGTGCTGGCGATGGAACGACGGGGCCCGAGAACCCATCATCAAACGACTGGATGAACTGCCATTGTAAATAGGACTACTATGCTTCAATTGAGACCTTATCAACAAGAATCTGTGAACGCCGTCTATGAGTACCTCCGCAATCGCGATGGCAATCCAGCCATCGTCTGTCCAACGGGTGCTGGCAAATCCCACATCATAGCCCAGATATGTAGCGATGCAGTGAGTTTATGGAGCGGGCGTGTACTCATTCTTGCTCATGTCAAGGAGCTGCTCGAACAGAACGCTGAAAAGGTCCGAGGTTATTTGGGCAATGACCTTGTCGGTATCTATTCAGCCGGCCTTAAACAACGGAATATGCATCAGTCAGTCATTGCTGCATCCATACA
>Ga0116147_1003541_pt1 | contig 14658 bp, 7 predicted proteins | sample AD_JPNHG3_MetaG_FD_89749 | JGI IMG/M metagenome (GOLD analysis project Ga0116147, IMG submission 89749) | Active sludge microbial communities of municipal wastewater-treating anaerobic digesters from Japan - AD_JPNHG3_MetaG | ecosystem: Engineered > Bioreactor > Anaerobic > Digestate | place...
ACAACAGTTTGTGCAGGACAACAAAATGTGACTTATAGTACAAATACTGTATTTGGTGCAAACAACTATCAATGGATTGTTCCTTCCGGATCAATAATTACCTCCGGACAAGGAACCACAAGCATCACAGTTAACTTCGGAACCAACCCTGGTAGTGTGGGTGTTAATGCGTACAATGATTGCGGACATGCCGGCAGAAAAGCAGTGCATGTTGCATTTAATTGCCGCTTGGGTGAGATGAGTAGCATTGCTTCTGATATTGAAGTATCACCCAATCCAACTTCAACAGGAATAGTGAACCTGAAAGTTAATTCAGAAGTTAATGGTATAGCTTTAATTAAAATGACTGATATTTTAGGTAAGTCTGTTTTAATAAAGAACATTGCAAATAGTATTGGTACAAACAATCATAAATTAGACTTATCAAAATTCAATAAGGGTATTTATTTGTTAACTGTTGATACCGGTAGTAAAAAACAAACATTAAAAGTGGTAATACAATAATTTTATCTAAAACCGAAATAAAGCCCTCCTGCGGGAGGGTTTTTATTTTTAAAGAATGAGAAGATTAATATTTTGTTTTTTGATTTTATTTTCTGTGCAAGGGTATGCGCAACAGGTGTTCACTAACTATTCAACAGCAAATTCACCATTGCCTGAAAATTCGGTAAGATGTATTGAAGTTGATCATATAGGTAGAAAGTGGATTGGAACCGATTATGGTCTTGCTGTTTTTGATGATGTAAACTGGAATGTTTATTTGCCTTTCACTTCTGGATTGCCAGCAATGAGTGTGCGTGCTATTGCATTCGATTCACTGAACAATGCTTGGATAGGTACGCTTGGTGGAGGAGTGGCAAAGTTCGATGGGACAAACTGGGTTGTCTATGATGACACCAACAGTCCAATCACTGAAAATTCAATCAGAGCACTTGCATTTGATTCAGCAGGTGCATTGTGGATTGGAAATCAGGACGGACTTGTAAAGTTTGACGGAACCAACTGGATAGTTTATTCTGCTGCAAGCAGTATCATTCAAAATACTATTGCATCTATTCATACCTCAAAAAACAGAAAAGTCTATGCAGGAAGTGTAAATGGCGGATTATTTATACTGCACCAAGACACTATTAAATCAAACCTGAATATTGCAAACGGTTCCGGAATTCCTGATAATACCATATTGGCATTTGATGAGGATTCAATAGGTAATATCTGGATGGCAACCCCTGCAAATGGAATAGTAGTTTACAGGAACATTGGCGGTTGGTTTTGGTACTATATGGGCAGTTCATTCATTCAGTCAAATAGTCTTTCAGATATTCAAATCAGCAACGATCATCAGTCTGTTTGGGTAGCTACTGCAGATAGTGGTATTATAAGAAAAACAGGAACTGTTTATACTTGCTTCAACACGGTCAATACTTCAATGCCCGATAATAATATTCAATGCCTGACAATAGATTCCATGAATAATATATGGATAGGCACAGCAACACAAGGCGTTGTTAAGTTTCAGGATTTTACGGGAATACGTAATTTTTCTTCTACAAATGATTTTGAAACATATCCCAATCCGGTTACAGACAGAATTAATTTCAAGGTTGAAAATTTACCATTTACAGTTGAAGTAATGGATGCAAGAGGAGCTTTAGTTTTTTCAGAGACTATCAATACAAACGTGGGCTCTATTGATGTTAGCAGATTTAAAAATGGTATTTATTCTTTGAAAGCTGTTTCAAAAGATAACGTTGCTGTTATCAAACGTTTTTGTAAGCAATAATTTTATTCAGCCTCTGAGAGTTCTATTTTAAAAGTAGTACCTTTTCCGTATTCACTTTCAAAAGATATTTTTCCCTGCATATTTTCTACAATACTTTTTACCATAGCCAGTCCTAAACCTGTGCCACCACTTTTAGTTGTAAAATTTGGAGTAAATATTTTTTGCTTTGCTTCTTCGGTAATGCCTTTACCGTTATCAGTGATACTAATGTAAAATTGTTTGTGTTCTTTTGTAAGATGAATCGTAATTAATCCCTGTTGGTTTTCCGGGATAGCCTGTACAGCATTTTTAATAAGGTTTCCAAAAGCTCTTAATGTTTGCTCCCAATCACCATTAACAATAGCTTCAGCATCAATGTTCGATTTGTTAAATTCAAAATCTACATTGCGCACTTCACTGTATAGGTCAATATTACTTTGAATGGATTTAATAAGGTCAATTTTTTCAAAATTACCTTTTGGCATCTTTGCAAAGTTTGAAAACTCTGTTGCTATCCTTGATAGTGAATCAATCTGCTCAATCATTGTTCTGGAAACTTTCTCAAAGATATTTTCGAAGTTGCTGTTTTTCTCTTTCCATGCACGTGCAAGATGTTGCATACTTAACTTCATTGGCGTGAGTGGGTTTTTTATTTCATGGGCAACCTGTTTGGCCATTTCGCGCCAGGCAGTTTCTCTTTCCGACTGCGCTAATGCGTCAGCACTTTTTGCCAACTTGTTTACCATCTTGTTGTATTCATTTACTAAAGAGCCAATTTCATCGCCTCCTTCCCATTCAAGCAGGTCGTTGCTACTGTCTAATTTTACTCTGGCTAATTTTTGCTGAATTAGGTTTAGTGGTTTTACAAGGCGGTTTGAAATAATGAATGTAATGACAATGGCGATACCAAAAAGTAGTACATAAATATTGATCAACGTAACCAAGAAACCACTGATTTCTTTTTTTAATTCATTCTGCCTTGCAAAGTATGGGAGGTTAATATATGCAGCTACTTTATTGTCTTTATTCATGATAGTTTCGTAGGCTGAAGTATATTCAAGTAATCCGATTTTTTCGTCATGAATGAACCCATTAGCCTGATAATTTTTAAGTTGGTCGAAAGCACTCCTGTTCATCAACCTTGAAATAATTTCCTTATCGAATATCTTAGGTTGTGTAGAATAAATTAATCGCCCGTTTTTATCATAAAGATTAAAATCACTTGAAAGTGTATTTGAAATTCTTGAAAAGTTTAAAGTAGTTTCTTCTGTCAGGTTAGCCTCTGTTAAATTTTTATCATTGAATTCCGATTCAACAGCAAGCATAAGTGTTGACAGCTTTTCTTTAATTCTGACTTTTTGCTCTTCGGAATAACCACGTGAAATATAAAAAATAGAACCACCACCAATTAATAATATGGCAATTACAACTAAGCCAATTACTGAAATTTGAATACGTTTTCTGAAATCAAGATGCAACCTGAAATTGTTGGCTAAGAAAAGCCAAATCATATAGATTAGAATAAATGTTGCGGAAAAGAAAATAAACACATATGAGAATAAAGTAACTTGTTCAATCGCCTGAGGTGTTTTGTAAGAAATAACAATCAAATTGTTTTTATCCTGATTGTAAAACAAATGAATGAATCCCCCTAAGGTTACAAACTGATCGGATTTAATAAGTCCGAACATTCTGTCATAGGTTGCAGCAGAGTGAAAATAGTTGAACTTGCCACTTTGAAAAATCAGTTTGCCATTCTCATATTTTGCGTATGCATATTTTGAAAGATCACGTGATGCAGGCATTTTTTCTGAAAGAAGTAAGTCAGGAAAGCCTCCTTCTTCCTGATTAAATTTAGAATCGAGTTGAATAATTATTGTGCCAGCAAGTTCACCACTGGCATTTCTTAGGTATGTTATTTTTCCGATATACCCTATTTTACCTGAGTTGGCACTCAGATAATTAAATGAATGGCTATAGGTTGGTCGTGTCTGAGTATTGATGATGCTATCATAAAAAGTTACATTACGCAATGTATCGGAATTAGCAAACAATGAAACACCTGCAGAGTCAAAAGCTTTGATTTGAATATCGTAGCGTGTCCAGTATGCCTGATTAAATGCATTTAATGTGATGCGTTTTTTTATTTTTTCTTCCAGTAGTGGCGTCCTCCCCTGAGTAATGTTTGAGATAATTACGGGATCGGTCTTCAGTTTCTGATCTATTTCCTGAAATAAATATTCGGCAATCAAATCTTCTCTGTTTTCAACTTTTGAAACTAACAGACGCATGTTATTTTTTTCACGCACCATATTAAAGCTCGAAATGGTATATGCTGCATAAACAGAAAAGCCTGCAATGACAAACATGTAGCGTACAAATGAAAAATTTTGCCTGCTGGTAAATCGTATGTAACTGATAAATAATATGAGCGAGTTGGTCAGAAGAAAAGTTGCTACACCATAATTAATAAAAACTTCGGTGTTGCGAAACAAAATTAATACGACCAGAAAAAGTCCTTGTGTGATTAAAAACAAAAGAAAATTATAAGGTAAAGAGAAGCCGCTATACTCTGCAAACTTTACTGTTCCTTCGCAGGAAACATAGAAGGAGAATAACAGTATGCCGATAATTAAAAATCCAATGAGACTGAAAAATGTCAATTCAAAAACATTATTTACGTTGAAAGAAATTTTTGAGTTGAGAATTAATCCACTTATCAGATAATTGATAAATACAGAGAATAGAAAAGTAAACAACAGATTTCCGATTACAACTATTGAAAGTAATGTTGGACTTTGCCTGATGACTCTTATTTTTCTTCTTCTTAGATGAAGGTAGTTATAAACGAACAGAATAACACAACAAAAAACAGAGGCACTGAGTAAGAAGTCACCTAATGAATTCAGAAAGTATGATGTTGCATAAAACTTAGGATTAAATAGCGGCATGCCATATAAAAATTCCGGAAATCGGAATGTTAACATCAGCCATTTGATGAAAACCAGAAGACTAATAATAATAAAAGACACCAATGGATTTTTCAATAACCACTGTCGTGCATAGAGATAGAAAGAAATAAGTAAGAGGAAAAATCCGGCTAAATACAATGCGGCTATGTACCACAAGCGACCCGGATCGCTCATTATCGGATTGTATTTTATGCTGAACAGATAATTTCCATCAGAGCTGATTACAGGATATGATCCTGTAGCCGGTGAGGGTAGCAGTAAGGCATGTTCCGGAATTCCCAAAACAGGATTAAACTCATTTCGCAAGTACTTGTTTTGAAAATCGTAGCCTGCACGAATGGGTAATAGGCCAATGATTGTAATATTTCTTCGTTGGTAGCGAAACAATTCATACCAACCGTTTTTAAGTTGAATCAGTTGCTGATTGATGCCGTTCTTAACCTGATTGTATGCAAAACTTACGGCATTGTTATCCCAATAAATTAATGAGTCGTTGAGATAAACAAAGCTATAGAAGGCACTAACCGGCTTTTGGGATGTAAGCAGGAGGCTGTCGTCAATGGCAGCATAACTTGTTTGGCGCGAAAGCATATTGCCAAGCCATTCTACATATTTGTTGGCCCGGTTTTCTTCTTCATGTAGTGTCTTTTTTGCAAAAACCGTTATCCTGATAAAGTCAAGATCGCGTTTATGCATATTCCATTCAAGAGCAATGGCAGAAAATACCAATGCCAATGAAACGATAAGCAGAAAATACCTGAAGTTGCCTTTGATCACATTCCGTAAGGTTAAACAAAACAAAAGTATTTAATCATACGAAAAATCGTCAGAATAGTTATGCTAATAAGCCTTTCAGGCCTTATTTGTCCGGAAAGCCTCTGCTGCGCATAAGTGCTTTAACGTCAGGGTCGTGACCTCTGAAATTACGATAGCCGGTACTTTCATCAATTGATGCACCCACACTAAAAACATTGCGATAAAGTTTATTTGCAATATTTTTATCGTACAAGCCACCTGCTTCTGTAAATGCTTCAGTTGCATCGGCACTGATTACATCTGACCAAAGATAACTGTAGTATCCGGCAGCATAGCCATCACTTGAAAAAATATGCCCAAACTGTGGCAGTCTGTGACGCATCACAATTTCTGAAGGCATATTCAGTGCAGCTAATGTTTCTTTTTCAAATTGGTCCGGATCAGTAACTTTATCACCCGCAAGATGTATTTTCATATCTACTAACGCACTCGACAGATATTCTGTTGTTTCAAATCCCTGATTGAATTTTGAAGCATTATTTAATTTCTCCAGTAAACTTTGTGGAAGTGGATGACCGGTTTTGTAATGCATTGCATACTTCTGTAATACCGTAGCCGTTGGCAACCATCGTTCAAGAACCTGTGATGGGAATTCAACATAATCTCTTGCCACATTAGTTCCGGAAATTGTTGGGTAAGTAACATCAGAACATAAACCATGCAGGGCATGACCGAATTCATGAAACAGGGTAGTGGCATCATCCCATGAAATAAGTACAGGATCATTACCTGAACCTTTTATGTAATTGCAATTGTTTGATACAATTGTTGTAACGTTTCCACTCAGTTTTTCCTGTTCGCGATAAGCAGTCATCCATGCACCCGAACGTTTTCCTGTCCGTGCATAGGGATCAAAATACCAAATTCCTTTTAACTTATGTGTCGTTTTGTCTTCAACTTTATAAACCGTTACATCAGGATGAAAAACCGGCACATCATGAACCTGAGTAAATGAAAGATTGAATAATTCTCCTGCAACAAAAAACATTCCTTCTCTCAGTTTCTCCAACTGAAGATATTGTTTCACCTCATTCTGATCCAAATCGTATTTTTCTTTCCTCACTTTTTCTGCATAGTAACGATAATCCCAAGGTTCAATTTTAATTCCTGCATTTTCTTTATCAGCAATTTTTTGCATATCGGCCACTTCTTCTTTTACCCTTGCAATAGCAGCAGGCCAAACAGATTCCATTAGTTTCATAGTAGCCTCCGGAGTTTTAGCCATTTTGTCTGAAAGTTTCTGATGAGCAAACGTTGCAAATCCCATCAGTTTAGCTCTTTCGTATCGTAATTTTAATATTTCAGGAATAATTTTGTTGTTATCATTGGCATCACCATTATCACCACGGTTTATAAACATTGTCCATACTTGCTTACGCAATTCTCTGTTGTTGGCAAAAGTTAAAAAAGGCTCAACCGCAGAACGTGTATTGGCAATTGTCCATGTTGATTTACCACGCTCTTTTGCATTTTTTGCATAGGCTGATTTTAAGTCAGCCGGTAATCCTGCCATCTCGGATTCGTTTTTAATTTCTATAAATTTTTCATTCTCATCAGCCAATTGATTTTTAGAAAATTGTGTAAACAAGGTTGCTAGTCGTGAATTGATAACAGCCACCTTAGCTTTATCAGCGTCACTAAGTTTAGCACCGGCAAGGACAAAATCGTTGTAATATCGTTTTAACAACTGATGTTGTTCTACACTGTATTTTTTTCCAACGGTGTCATTACACACTTTTTCTATTCTTAAAAACAGAGGTTTATTCTGAACAATCTCATCATTAAATGCTGCAATCAGTGGTTCAATTTTCTCCTGAATAGCAGTCATGGTAGGTGTATTCAGGTTCGATGACCATATATCATAAATAGCTCTTACTCGATTTAATGTAGCTCCGGCTTTTTCCATTGCCTCAATAGTATTTTTAAAATCTGGAGCTTCTTTGTTTGACGCAATTTTCTGAAGCTCTGCCTTTTTTTCTGCAAATGCAGCTTCAAATGCAGGGATAAAATATTCTTCTTTAACTTTATCAAATGCAGGAATACCATTGTAAGGGCCTGTCCAAGGTTGTAATAATGGATTAGCTGATTGTTCTTTTAAGTCTTTGTTTTCAGCAAAAGAAGCAGAAGCTATACTCATGATAGTAAATATTAAAATTGATTTCTTTTTCATCTCACAGTAATTAATGATTTTATATTTTGAAGTTGTATAATTCTCTTGGCTAAAATAGAAAAATCAAACCACACAGAATATTTATCCTCTGTGTGGTTTGAAATATTAACTATGGTAATTTTAAAAATTAATGTTGCACAGAAATTTTACCGGAATAAATTTTACCGGCACTTTCTAATTTAATCAGATAAATACCATTACTTAAGCCTGTCATGTTAACAGTCTGTATATTCATTCCTGACACTGCCTGTATGTTTTGAAGTTCAACCACAGTTCTTCCTGTCATATCTGTCAGACTGATATTTACGGATTTCACCTGATTTTTTGCAATATAGAATGGTATGTTCAATTCGTTTCCGCTGTTAGGATTTGGGTATGGATTCAGTAATTGTGTTTCTGCACTCTGAACAATATTTTCCTGAACAGAAGTTAAAATACCATCATATTTTATCTGTGCATTGGCAGCACTTTGCTGAATGTCGCTAAGGCTGTCACCTGCTATCAATGCAAAGGCAACCGTTATGGAATCGCCACCTGCAAGATTAAATGGTCCTGAGCTTACCACCTGAATTACGTCATTACCTGCAGGCAGTGTGTTGCCTGCCTGAGCACGGCTTGTGCTTAGTGTTGTATATTTTTCAGCACTGGTAAAATCACTTGTTGCATCCACACCACCGGCACCTCCGGTTACATTGTCAATTGCATATGAATTAAATGGTGTTGCTGTAAGCAGTTTAACGCCTGCATAAAGTCCACCATTATCTGTACACCATGTATAACCCATTTTATTTGCGGCATCAACATCAGACTTGTTGTTGGCATAGGTTTGAATATCCCAATCGGCACAGATACCTGCATAAAGTGAACTCAATGCATTGGTGCCGGTATTTTTAATGTGATATTCAACAATAATAAAACGCGAATTGCCGGGTGAACTCCATGCATAAGTGTTATGTCTGACTAAAACTTTTAATCGGTTTGCAGCAGTAACATTATTATCGTTGAAATTTGTTGTCAGGTCAAACTCTGATTTTACAGACGGAATAATTGCTTTAATAGCAATTTGCTTTTGAAAGTCATCATCAAAATTTGCACCGTCACGGCAGTTGTCAGAAACAAGATTGTTGTTGCCAATCATCAACCCGCCATCATAAACCAAATTGTCACCATTAAAATCAAAACCCAATCCAGAAACCTGATTGATGCCATAATAAAACAAACGTCCTTTGCTGGTTATGGTTGTTGCCACTTCGCTGATGTTAACATTAATGTAATCTACATTCACTACAACAGTAAAATACTGGTTAATGATTAAGTTGCCATCAGTAAAAGAAAGTTTAAACACCACATTTGAATTTACCGGAGCTGTAGGTTTTATTTTAACTAAAAAGGGTGTGGTGGCAGTGTTGATAACATCAAGTGTTGCCATAGCACCGGGGTTGATGGTATTATTCAAAATGGTTACACTGCTCGATACCGTTGTAAGTGTTACTGTAAGATTTGAAAGAGGTGCAAGAAGATTGAGTACATCACCTGTAATTCGTAAGGTATCACCGGCTACAAATGCAAGGTCGTTATTGTCAGACAGACTGATATTATCCATACGAACGCCTTTAGGACTTTGTGTAACTGCATTATAAAGATTTACACGTCCGGTACCTAACTTATCAATGAAACCACTGTTGCCCGAAACGCCATAAATATTATCGGCAGTCATTCGTAGCTGCTCTGCTACCTGCATGTTGTTATAAGTCGGGAATTGTGATTTTACAATGGCAGCGCATCCTGATGTAATCGGTGCAGACATTGAGGTTCCATCCAACGAAGCATAACTGTTGTTATAAAGGGTTGAGAAAATGTTTGAACCCGGAGCAGCAATATCTACTGAGTAATTATAAGTAGAGAAAGATGATTTTTCATCGCTTGAATTGGTTGCTGCAACACTAAAAGCATAATTATAAGCAGCAGGATATTGTGCAATATCGGTATATGTATTTCCTGCAGAACAAACAACTAAGGCTCCTTTATTTACTGTTGCATAGGTAATGGCATCTTGACCTACGCTGCCACCTGCACTGCCACCCCATGAGCAGTTGATGATCTGGCATCCATGATCGGCAGCATAAACAATGCCTTCATAACCTCTGTCAATTGTGGTAACGGAGGTGGCATTAGCGCACTTCACAGGTAAGAACTTACAGTTAAATCCCGGTGAGGCCACGCCTGTGCCATTATTTGTTGTGGCAGCAGCACATCCGGAAACATGCGAGCCATGATCGCTCATATCCACCATTGGATTGTTGTCGTTCATACTCATATCCCAGCCACGGTAATTATCAATGTATCCGTCATTGTCATCATCCACACCATTAATAGGGTCGGCATAATTGTATTTTATATTGTTCTGAAGGTCGGGATGATCCCAGTCTGTACCTGAGTCAACAATACCTATAACCACTGAGGTGTCGCCTTGCTGCGTGTCCCATGCACTAAAAGCCTGAATTTTTGTAAGAAACCATTGCGAGCCTATCTGTCCGTCATTCGGTGTAAAATTTGTTTTGTAGATGTAAGATGGTTCAGCATAGACCAAAACACCCGTAGAAAGCATGGCATTAATTGATTTTTCTATAGAAGCGGAAGCATTAATCTGCGCAACATAAATTAAACTTAAATCGGCATATAGCTGATGCATAGCATTTCTTTCTGTAGCCGGTTTTTCTTTGCCCGGAAACATTTTAACAACAGCCGTACAGCCTAAATTATTTAAAACCACATTCAGTGGTTGAATGTTTATACCGGTAGCAGTACAGAGTGAACGGTATGTATCTTTAACTTTAAAGATAACTTTTCCTTGTTGATAGTCTTCAGATGTAATACCTGCCGGAAGTGTAAAATGACCTCCTGTGTTGTTCGTGGCTGATGTAATCCATGGGGCTATCCATAAAAAGGAAAGCATGATGCAGCGTTTAAGCATATAGTTTGTTTGATTTTTTTGGAGATGCGAATGTATGTAAAATGATTATGTCATTCACATTCAGTTAATAAGTGAGAGGCAAAAACAATATTAGTGCTGTACTGTTTATTTGTTGTATTGTTTCATAGGCTTAGGTTAGGTACTCAGGTTGCAAAATATTTTTTGCGACCTGAGTTTTTTTGTCAGATTTCTTCTACTTTTAAGCCATGATAAACCTTGTGATTGTTGATGATGAAGTCAATCAGATTAATCTGATAAAAGACTGCATAGAAAATTTCTTTCCACAGATAAGAATTCTAGGCACAGCCAACTCTGTACAAGAGGCAGAAACACTCATCCGCAGCACAAAACCCGATTTGGTTTTTAGCGATATTGACATGCCGCCATACACAGGCTTCGACCTGTTGCAAAGGTTTGAAAAAATTGATTTTGGTGTTGTTTTTATCACCGGTTTTGATAAGTATGCTGTACGTGCTTTTGAAGTTGCAGCTGTTGATTATTTGGTTAAACCTGTAAGCCAAGAGGACCTTCAAAGGTCTATAAAAAAGTTTGAGGTAGAGGCAGAGCTTAAGAGATCAGCTGAAATGTTGCAGGTATTACTTCACAATCACAACGTAAGTCAAAAGGACGAAATGCACATTGCCCTTCCCAAATTTTCAGGGTTTGATGTACTCAAGTTAAAGCAGGTGATACATATCAGAGGGGAAGGCAATTATTCCCGCTTTTTTCTTACAGACAATACAGAGCGTTTGGTCACTAAACAATTAGGCGTTTATGAAAAAGCACTCACTGATTTTGACTTTTTTCGAATACATAAGTCATATATGGTTAACTTGTCACACGTAAAGTCTGTAAGCCACAACAATGGTGGAGAAGTAATCATGTCAAACGGAAATACCATAGAGATTGCCCGAGGCAGAAAAGAAGATTTTTTATTGAGATTAAAGCCTTTTTAATAGCTACTATCTTTCGTACAACCACATCTGCATTTGATACAAAACCATTAGGTTGTTAAATTAATTGTAATTTACTTTGAAGTCATATCCTCAACTCGGATTTGGAAATCGCCCTGAGGCTAACCCAATTGAAAAAATCTGATTCCCGGTGTTAACGAATACCGGGATCAGAAAAATTTAAACAGTGAAAAAAGTAAATATTACAAAACCGCAAAAATATTAAGACATGAAAGAGTTGAAAATGTGCCCCATCACCGAATGCGAACTCGGAGCAAAACTTATTGGAGTAAAAATTGATAATGATATATTTGATTTTTTAAAAGAAAACATCGTTGTGGATGAAGACCTGTTTGATGTGATGACTGCAATCAGCAATCCCGAAAGGCGGTTTCGTTTTAGTAATGTTTGCTTAGAAAGCGGATGCAAGCACTGGCAGGGAGAATCGTGTGGATGTCTGCGAAAGGTGCTTAAGGATATAGAAAACCTGTCATTGAGTAAGGACACCACTTTACCACAATGCAGTATTCGCGAAAGATGCAGGTGGTTTCATCAGGAAGGACGCAGGGCCTGTGATATATGCCCACTATTGGCAATTATAGATAAAGATATGATCGAGACATCATAAGCTCTATTCTGTACATAAAAATCTAAATTGTGTTTTCATTTGGTTTGTTATGCTACAAGTAGTCATGATGCTTTTTGAAATTTTTATAAATGGTTATCCTCTATAATGACAGATTGATTTTTTATCTTTACACTGCAATTTTAAATAAGCCATAACCAATGAAAACAGTAATAGTTGTAATATTTGTTTTTTTATTTTCTAACGCTGCTAAAGCCCAAAACACCTTCGAAAAAGTAGTTGATACATTGGGTAGTGGTGGAGCAAATTGTATTATGCAAACTTTTGACGGGGGTTACATTTATTGTGGTGTATGCTCTTTGAACGGCAATGATGCCATTATTGTTAAACTTGATTCTATTGGAACTATTGAATGGGTAAAAAGATATAGCGGACCAGGAATTGAGTCTGCGGATTATATAGAACAATTGCCCGACAGTGGCTATATCGTAAATGCTATATATGATGGGGGATTGTATTCAAAAAGCTGGCTTTTGCGGCTTGATGTAAATGGCGATTCGCTTTGGACAAAAACATTTTCTGCTGGCACAGGTGCTACAGATCCATCGGTGCAAAATAGTATGACTTCAGTTAATAGTGCAATATATGGACTAACGGGTTACTATAAGCCAATGCCTCCTACATTTATCAGTGCTTTTTTTATTGCAACAGCTGGAAATGGGTTTCAATTGTCAAATAAAATTTATAGTCCTTCAATTTATGGCACTGATTCTCGTTCAATAGAAAAAACATTTGACGGTGGTTTCGTAATGGCAGGTGTTATTGGGAAACCTTTTTCGCAATCTGATATTTATGTAATCCGAACCAATACTTATGGTGATACCTTGTGGACAAAAGCTTATGACCTTTCATGGCATGAAGCAGCATTTGATATTTTCCAAACTAATGACAGCGGTTTTATAATAACGGGTATCGTTCAGAATTTATCGACATTTCAATATAATTTGAGTTTAATCAAAACTGATTCTAATGGAGACACCCTTTGGACAAAGCTTTATGGCGGTTCACTTACCTGCGAAGGACGTTCAATTCTTCAAACAAATGATGGAGGGTATGTTGTTGTGGGTACCATAAATAACCCTGATCCTCAAGTTTATATTTTAAAAGCTAATCAGAATGGAGATACAATATGGACAAAAGAATTTGGTAGCATAGCAGGTGACCATGGTTATTTTGTCAAACAAACCAAGGATGGCGGATACATCATTAGTGGTGATGGCTTTATTAATGGTGTTGGAGGTGCTTACATAATAAAAACCGACAGTTTAGGAAATATTAATTCCGGAACGGGTGTTGCCGAAGTAAATAACCCATTTAAGTTTAATATTTATCCCAATCCTTCAACCGGAATTTTTCAGGTACATGTTAACGGTATGGCAACGAAAACGGCATCCCTGTATATTTATAATACCACATCGCAACTAGTTTATGCCGGAAACATAATAAATAATAAACCTAAACAGATTAATTTATCCGAATTGGCTTCCGGTATTTACTCACTCAGAACCATCATAGGAAGCCATCAATATTTTTCAAAAAAAATAGTCATTCAAAAGTAAATCAACAATTATCAGTCTAACTATAAAAAACGAAATAAAATGAAAAAGCAATTTTTGTTTGTTATCACACTTATTGTAGTTTATACATCAAGTTACTCGCAAAGTCAATTGAACCACTGGTACATTTCGCCAAAAAAGATGGACATGTCCTTGTCCCCACCGATTCCATCTACAATCTCGCCTACTTTTGGTGGAGTTTCTGCTGCTACTGTTGTACAGGTTGCTAATGGCATGTATGACAAAGCGGGCAATCTTTTATTTTACGTGTCAGATGGAGGCGTATATGATTACAACAATACACTTATAGGCTCTCTTAATAATGGTGGAACAGAAATAATAATAGTTCCATTTGGAGATAACGATACCATTAACAATTGCCATCGGAAGTTTAACGTTTTTACAACATCTGGAGGTTTTACAAGCGCAACAAGTTTGTGGCGTGCGGAGGTAGATTTGAACAGTTTATCTGTTACCTCAACACTTGTTGATACAATAAACTATTATGGCAATACAGGAACTGAGTTTGGAGCTATTGCTGTGGGTAGAGTAACCTCAAGCAAACGATATCTTTATTTTTTAGCAGGCCCGGGTACAACAAATTCAACAGCAGGAGGAATAAAAAAAGTAACCATCAAGAATGATGGTTCTGTAACCCTTAACGGTCGTATTTATCCCACGGTTGCAAATCCTAACAATAATACCGGTGCAGAAGTGTTTGCACAGGAATTGGATTTGTCGCCAGATGGAAAATGGCTGGCATGGGGTAGCTATGCTATGGTAAATCACCAATCGGGTACACAATTTCG
>Ga0116147_1003552_pt1 | contig 14623 bp, 11 predicted proteins | sample AD_JPNHG3_MetaG_FD_89749 | JGI IMG/M metagenome (GOLD analysis project Ga0116147, IMG submission 89749) | Active sludge microbial communities of municipal wastewater-treating anaerobic digesters from Japan - AD_JPNHG3_MetaG | ecosystem: Engineered > Bioreactor > Anaerobic > Digestate | place...
AGGGGTTCGCTCCGCTTCTCGCGGCCCTTGAAAAGGAACCGTGGCTCAGGCTTACCACACTCGAGGAGAGAGTGAGCCTGGGTCCGCGTCCGCGCGCGGTAGCTCGGATATCCGAGGGCGAGCCTGCCGAGGTTCGTCAGGCTGCCGTTGCCGCCGGCTACGCCGATTGGTCCGAGTATGAGGCTAATTCCCCCGCGCTGAAGGACATAAGAAGTCTCTACTCAGACGTACGCCGGCGGATTCAGGCCGTGGAAGAGGACTTGCACAAGGCGGCAGTTTCACAGGCCCTTACGCCTGCCGCCTCGCGCCTGCTGGACCATGCCAAGCTCGTGTTCGCATGGCATCAACGCGGGTTTGGCCAGCCCGGAGCGGAGAGCGGCGCGCGAGGTCAATGGGACGCGGTTCGAGCAGCCTATGTGGCCGCCCTCGCCGCATGGCAGTGCGCCCATCCGACTACATCGGCTTACCGGGAAGACGTAGACAGAGACAGCACTGAGGAAGTCGTGGTGGTCAATCCAACCGACATGTTCGTGCTGTCTCCCATCGGTGGTAGGCTGCTGTACTGGTACGATCTGGAACATGGTGATCAGTTGGTCGGATCGGACCTGGGTGAGGCAGGGCGCGCGGCCTTGGTGGACTGCATTGCGGCACTTCCCACGCCCGGGCTTTCCGAGATCCCCTATAGCGTGGAACTGGGCCCGGATTCCTCGAGCATCGTATTTGAGGCAGCTGCCGGCGCCGCAAAACTGCGAAAGGAGTTCATCCCCGGCCAGAGAGGATTCCAAGTGGACTACACCTTGCGCGCTCGAGGTCGCGTGGATTTCAGTGTAGCCAACGCCTTCTGCCCTGACCCGGGCCGGATAGTAGTAGATGGCAGGGATGCACTGGCCTATCTGCACGCCGACGGTTCGCCGGCCAGCGCACTGGCGCCCGGTTCATCTTTCGGGTTGGCCAATGTGGTCTCAGGCAGTGCAGTGTTGGCGACTGTCGCACCCGGCGGCACAGACACTGTGCCGGCGGGTGAGGTCTGGTCTGACTCCTCGCTTTTCAGCAGGAGCCTGTCGCTCGGGTATAAACTGCAGATGTGGCCGGGAGCCTTGGCGGCAATGTCCGCCGGGTTCGAGCGAGTAAGGATCCGGGCATCGGCGCCTCCGGTGCTCTGGATCGAACCCAGCGGCGACAGCATCCTCGCAGCCATACCTTCCTATACGCGCCGGGTCACAGTGCGTCAGCTTTCGCCGGAGGGCTTCCCCGTTGACACGCTCATGCTCACGGCTGCTCGAAGCCGGGAGGTCAACGCGCCCGATGCGGCGGTGCCCATGCCGCCCGGAGAGTACGACCTGATAACCACATCAGTGCTGGGGCGGACTACCACCATTGAGCGGGCTGATCGGTACACCTCTGCCGGAACAAGGTTTGAGTTCTTTCCACGGATCACCGATTCCCGTGTGGAACTGACGCCCGGATATCGTCGGGTGGGATCGGCGGCGGGCGTCGTCTGGGTTTTGCTGGGTGCTGCCGCGATTCTGGGGGTAGCCGCGGCCATGCTTCGCCTGGCACGGCGCAGGACCCCTCGCTGACAGTATGCCATAGCGCATAATTCGCATCTTGCGGCCAAACATAAGACTGCGGCGCCGGCAACCGGCCGGTACCGTAGTCTCTTGCTTTCTGGGAAGGGATGCGCGGTGCGTGTGTTGATGATCAGCTGGGAGTACCCGCCGCGAGTAGTGGGCGGGCTGGCGCGGCATGTTCAGGAACTCGCGAGAGCGATGGCGGAAAGCACAGAGGTGCATGTAGTGACCTGCGCCACTGAGGCCAGCGCTTCGCTCGAGCGTGACCGGGGTGTATGGGTGCACAGGGCGAATCCTATAGGGCCGTCGGTGGATGATTTCCTGTCGTGGGCGATGCAGCTTTCTCACGCTCTCCTCGCCTGCGGTTGCCGCGTTGCCGTGCACCACGGACCGTTCGACATTGTACATGCTCACGATTGGACCGCGGCACTGGCCGGCGCCGGCCTCAAGCGCGAAATGGGCCTTCCTCTTCTGGCCACGATCCATGCCACCGAATTTGGGCGCAACGGTGGCCTAGGCACTCCCATACAACGCCGGATATCCGATCTGGAGTGGTTCCTTTGCTATGAGGCGTGGCGGGTGATCGTCTGCTCGCTGCACATGCAGAACGAGGTAATGGGCGTGTTCGGGCTGCCCGCCGACAAGGTTCGTGTGATACCGAACGGCGTAGAGGCCGAGCAGTTCGCCCAGGCCAATGTGTACCGTGGTTCCGACGGCGCCGGCGATCCTGAGCGCAGTATCATACTGTTTGTCGGAAGGCTCGTGCACGAAAAAGGTGTGCACACACTGATCGAAGCGATGCCCAAGATATTGAGGTATTGGCCCGGCGCCAGGCTCGTGATCGCAGGTAGAGGGCCGGCCGAGGAAAGCCTGCGTCAGCTGGCTGCCGGTCTGGGCCTCGGAGGCAGCGTGTCAATGGTCGGCTTCATCCCGGATGATGAACGCAACCGGCTGTACGGTATGGCCGCGGCTGCCGTAGTGCCTAGTCTATATGAGCCCTTCGGGATCACTGCGCTTGAAGCCATGGCCGCCGGTACGCCCCTCATTGCGGCCGATACGGGAGGCCTTGCGGAGATCGTCAGAAACGGCGTGAACGGATGGCAGTTCTATGCGGGCAGCCCTAATTCGCTGGCTGATGCCGTCTTGCACGTACTGCATAGCCCGGAAGCAGCCAGAAAAGCCGCGGGGGTTGCCCGCCGCGAAGTGCTGTCGACATACGATTGGGGGGCCATCGCTCGCAGAACCACCGATGTGTATGACGAGGTCCTAATCGACGCTGCAGCGCAGGAGGAGGCGATGGCCAGGTGAAAGCGGTGATCATGGCAGGAGGCAAGGGCACTCGGCTCCGCCCGCTCACCTGTACGCTCCCCAAGCCCATGGTGCCGGTGGCGTGTCGACCCATGATGGAGCATGTTGTGAGCCTGGCTGTGGCGCACGGCTTCCGCGACTTGGCGTGCACCCTCTGCTACATGCCTGATACCATCCAGAATCATTTCGGCGACGGCGCCTCCTTCGGGTGTTCTATCAGGTATTCCATAGAGGAGACACCTCTTGGCACTGCGGGCAGCGTGCGCGCGCTGGCTGACTTCCTAGATGACACGTTCCTGGTGATTAGCGGCGACGCCCTGACCGATATCGATCTTGCTTCAGCCGTAGAATTCCACAGGCATAAGGGCGCGGCTGCGACCATTGTACTCACGCGAGTGGAGACTCCGCTGGAGTACGGAGTGGTCATAGTAGACGGCGACTACCGTATCACGCGCTTTTTGGAGAAGCCCAGCTGGGGAGAGGTATTCAGCGACACCGTGAACACGGGGATCTATGTGCTGGAGCCGGATGTGATGGAGCTGGTCGAGGCTTCGCGAGAGTTCGACTTCAGCAAGAACCTGTTCCCGCGGCTCCTGGCCGATGGGTATCCGATGTTTGGTTACGTGGCTGAAGGATACTGGTGTGATGTGGGCAACCTGGAGCAGTACCGCAACACTCATCTGGACATTCTGGATGGACGAGTCCGCGTGGCTATCCCTGGAGAACTGGTGGATGAGGGCGTGTGGATCGGTGAGGGAGCCGAGATCGAAACGGGTGCGGTTCTCAGAGCGCCTGTGGTGATCGGGCCTCGGGCGAGAGTGGAGAAGGGCGCCGTGGCCGGCGACTATTCGGTGATAGGAGCCGCGTCCATATTGGCCGGCGGCTCCTCCGTGCGCCGCTCTATATTGTGGCCGGGCGCGTTCGTCGGGCAGAACGCCCAGGTAAATGCGGCCATTCTTGCGTCCAGGGTTAGCGTGAAGGCCGGTGCAACCGTGCTCGAGGGGCAGTTGTCGGCTCGGGAAGCTCCATAGGTGAGCGAGCTCAGGTGAAGGCAGGTGTGAAGATATGGCCCGACAAGGTGGTGGACGGGGGATCGCAAGTCAATGCCAGCCTCGTGTGGGGAGCGCCATGGTCAAAGCGCCTCTTCGGACGGTTGGGCGTAGCCGGGCTATCCAACATAGAAGTGACTCCGGACTTTGCCGCCCGCCTGGGCGCGGCCTATGCTTCGTGCCTGCCCGAGGGGCGAATTGTCACAGTGTCGAGCGATGTCCACCCTGCTTCTAAGATGACGACGGCATCTTTGGCCTGCGGCGCCATGTCAATCGGCGCGACCGTGGCCGATCTGGGCGAAGCGACTACTGCGGTGGCACGATACGCAGTGCCTGCGCTACATGCGGTCGGAGGCATGCATGCACGAGTATCGCCGGCCGATGATAATGTTACGGTCATCGAGTTTCTTGACTCGCGGGGCATCAATATCGATAAGGCGCTGGAGCGCAAGATAGAGAATGCCTTGCTCACCGAGGATTACCGTAGAGCCGCTGCGAGCCGTGTCGGCGGTCTACTTAAGGAGACAGGGATGACGGCGCTGTATCTGGATGCCATAGAACGGGCCATTGATGCGGAGTCGATCAAGAGGGCAGGTCTTCGCATTGTGGCAGGATACGATGAAGACTACCTGAGGGATGTCATGAACCTGATTTCCGGTGCGCTTGGCTGCACACTAAAGAAGACACGTGCCTTCCAGGGCGCGTGGGCCATGGCTGAACTCGCGGACGCAGTCGTGTCAGAAGACGCCGCGCTAGGAGTCCTGCTCGATCGTAACGCAGAGCGGTTGGCGCTAGTGAATGAACGCGGCGAAAGTGTGTGTGATGAGGACGTGTTGTCCCTGATCTGCGCTGCACTGCTCAAGTCGCGCGTGGGCGGAACGGTAGTGGTGCCTATCACTGCTCCCGGTGCCATCGAAAAGGTGGCGAATGGCCTTAATGGGCGCGTAGTACGGTCGCAGGCCAACCCCAGGTCCATGATGGAGAAGGCTATCGAGGCCAGGGTGATGATGGGCGAAGCCGGCGTTCCGCAGTTTCAGCCCATGCTGGACGGCCTTTTCGCCTTAGCCGTATTGCTGGAACAGCTTGCGCAGGGCAGCATGCCGCTTTCGTCCATGGTGAGCGCAATGCCACGATCCTTCATGACGCGGCGCCTTGTGGATTGCCCGTGGCAATCGAAGGGCAGGGTGATGCGGCATCTGATCGAGGAGACCGACAACGAAGAAGTCCAGCTAGTGGATGGCATTAAGGTCTATACCGATCAGGGCTGGACGCTCATCTTGCCCGACTCTGAAGATCCGGTCTTCCACGTTTACAGCGAGGCGGCAAGTCAGGAGATCGCGGAGGAGATCGCCGGCATTTACGTGTCCAGGATCGCGGAGGCCATGGGCGACGCCGAGTAGATCATATAGTCCATGTCAGGGAATATGTTGTCGATCGATTCCAGGTCAGCCACCCACTCATGATCCACATCCGAGCTGCGAATATCGTTGTAGAGACGGTTGAACCTGGATATGTGGCTCTTCGTACGCCCTACAGCGTAATCCACGCAAGTGCCTGCCTTCATGATGAACGCCCAGTCGGAGCTTTGCGCAAGCATGAGTTCGCGGGCGGCCTGGTTGAGAGCTCGTCGGATCAGATCGGGCTGTGGCATAGCGTAGTCATGGGCGAGCTCGCTCATGCGACGCGCCATCATGTGAAGATGCGGGTATATCCAGTGATTGCAGTCTGCAAGCCACACCTCGCTATAGCCCATGTAGCCCCATGATGACATGGACGGTACGGACACCTGAGCGCGTGCGCGCTCATCCAGGTAGTCTACGGGCGTAATGAGCTTGATGATGTTCTGGTCGTAGGCGATCTTGCGTATGACGAACTCCAGGAACTCGGGGCCTTCAAACCACCAGTGCCCTAAGAGCTCAGCGTCGTAAGGAGCGACTACTATCGGTTTTGTGTCCATGACTGATGCCAGGTGTTCGATCTGCCGCTCGCGGTTGAACACGAAGTTGCCCGCGTGTGTGGCGGCTTTGTTCACGGCCCATTCCCGAACATACGGCTGCTTGTGTTCAGTGCGCCCGGTGACGCGGTAGTACTTAATGCCTGTGTGCGTTCTCGCCGGGCAACCGCCCATGAACGGCCGTATATAGTCCCAGTCGAGATCATAGGCGATGTCACGGTAGAACTCCCTGTAGTCGAAGTCGCCGGGGTATCCCTCATGTGCGCTCCAGACCTGCTTGGAAGATTCCATGTCTCGCCCGAACGCCGCCACGCCCGAAGGGCAGTAGATGGGCGCGTACACGCCATATCTCGGCCTGGGGCTGGCGTTTTCTATTCCGTGGGCATCGGTGAAGAAATACCGGACTCCGGCTTCTCGTAAGTATGCGTCGACGCCTGGGTAGTAACCGCATTCCGGCAACCACATGCCTTTGGGCGTGGTTCCGAATACGCTGCGGTAGTAGTTGGCGGCCGCGATGATCTGCGCACGGGCCGCAGACGGACACACTTCCATAAGCGGCAGATAGCCGTGGGTCGCTGCAGTCGTTATCAGCTCTATTCGGCCCTCGCGGGCAAGGCGCGCGAACCCTCCGATGATATCGCGATTGAGAGTCTCATTGTATACGGATCTGACGTGTTGGAACCGTTCCAGGTACATCTTGGCGGTCTCACAGAACTGCGGTTGCCACCTGGTCCGAGATGTCTCGAGCTCGGCCAGGCGACACAGGCCGTCTAGAAACTCGGAAAAGCGCTCCTGAAGAAGCTCGTCCCGGCACATCGACATCAGAGTAGGGGAGAGCGATACTGTGAGGCGGTACGGCACTCCCTCTGCGGCCAGCCGAGCCAGCATCGTGTACAGCGGGATATACGTTTCCGTCAGAGCTTCGTAGTACCACTTCTCCTCCAAATACGCCTCGCCGCGCGCATGGCGAACGTAAGGAAGATGAGCATGTAGCACTATTGCCAGGTAACCTTTGGGTTCACTCATCGTCTATCACCTGCCGTCCTTGAGTCCGGTTCGAGCGACGGTCCACGATATATGGCGTGACATCAGCCGATCGGCCGACTCGGCAGCCACCTCGATGGGGAGTTCTCCCACAGGGAGGGCGATCCTCACCGAGAAGGTCCCATCAGAAGCCATGTTCACCGGCATGCCAGACACGCTTACCTGAGATCCCGGCTCTGTAGCCCCGTATACTACGAGCTCTGCATCTGCCCGCAGCCAGTACTGGCGCCCGGCCATTTCCGGGGCGCGAGTCGGCACGGGCGGGCCAACCGGGCTGGAAATCGCGCCTACTCCTCCCGAGCCCAGAGCGATTTCCCGCGCCCACTCCTCGGCACGGATTCTTTGGGCCGGCATGCCGGGCGACGCAGTGTAGACCATGGGACCCCGGGCAACTGCTTCCAGTGCACGAATGGAAAGCCATTCCTCATCGCGGACCTCTGAGGGTCCCACCCGCGGCGTGTGCACCACGTTGGAACGTGCGATGAACCGGAACTCATCGGCGCTGTGTGTCAGACCCAGGTCCACGCAGTATGACCTGTCAGGTTTGCATACGTTTATGTACCAGTTGTTCGCAAAGGGATGGACGTCGATCGCGACTTGCTTGCCCCAATCGGCTTCGTCGCGCATGGTCATGTCATTTACCCTGAGAGTGAGGCGACTGCTCGAGATGCTCTCTCCGAGCTCGCGGGCGAGGTCAAGCGCTGTCTCCCTGGATATTTCCCAGTAGGCGTGCATCCAGAACGGATCGCGAACCTGCAGCACAATCCGGGTTTCGCCGTAGCCCTCGGGTACCTGGTACGCATTCACCTCGCCGCACAAGCCGTGCACTAAAGGACCTCCTCACGACACCGAAACGCAATCTCTCTGGTATTCTATCCGGCGTGAACCGGGGTTATCCCGCCGGGATAGGCCACGGCGGTTGGGTAAGAATACTTCATGCCGAGGGAGGTTTGGCATATGTCGTCTTGCGGTTCATTTGCCCTGGTGCTTCATTCACACATCCCATACTGTCGCAAGTCAGGGGTTTGGCCATTCGGCGAGGAGTGGGTGTTCGAGGCGATGGCCGAGACATACATACCAATCCTTGACCTGTTGTCGGCAGGTGGGTTCGAGCCTCGTGTCGCCCTTAGTTTATCCCCGGTTCTCGCTGAGCAGCTGGCAGATTCCTACATGAAATCACGGTTTCTGGAATACGCCGAAATGCGAAAGAAGGCCGCAGTGCATGACGCCGAGAGATACGAGGCTGAGCATGACGACAGGCTGGCCCTGCTGGCTGCGGAATACGCAGAGTACTACGAGTACGTGGTGGACAGGTTCTCGAACCACTACGGCGGCGACCTACTGGGCGCCATTGCCGGCCTGGCATCGCACGGCATAATCGAGCTGCTGGCTACGGCTGCGACACACGCCTACCTGCCGCTGCTATCAGAGGAGCGAGCGCGCGTCCAAATGAGACTGGGCTGCGAAGCGTGCGAGCGCCACTTCGGCGTCAGGCCCAGAGGCGCGTGGCTTCCAGAGTGCGGCTATCGGCCGGGGGCTATTGAACGGGTGTTGACTGAGTGCGGCATAGACTACTTCATAGTCGACACGCACGCGGTCGCTGGAGGAGCGGCGAGGGAGGCATACGGGGCTGAGGCTAAATGTTCGGGGGGTGCGCTTCCCGGGTATTGCGTGAGCCCTAGCATGGCCACGCTCAGACCGTACGCGCTCTCCGGCTCGCAAATGTCGGTGTTTGCCCGGGATGAGGTCACCGCGGCGCAGGTATGGTCGAGGGAAACGGGGTATCCGGGCGACGGCAGTTACCGCGAGTTCCACAGGCGTGACAGCATCTCGGGCCTGCAGTACTGGCGCGTCACGAGCAAGCTTCTTGATCTCGGCCAGAAGCAGCTGTACGATCCTGTCACCGCACAGGAGACTGCCCTAGAACATGCCAGGCACTTCATCGAACTCGTTGCCGCGAGGCTTGCGAGGTACCGCGATGCATGCGGTGAACAGGGGTTGATAGTCGCCCCGTATGACATGGAGTTGTTCGGGCATTGGTGGCACGAGGGCACAGTGTGGCTCCGACACGTGCTCACCCTGCTCGCCGGAGATGAACGCGTAGCGCTTACTACTCCAGGCGCCTACCTGGCCTCGCATAGGCCGACCGCGGAGATAAGCATCGCCGAATGCTCGTGGGGGCACGGAGGCAGGCACGGTACATGGGCCAATGCAGATACCGCGTGGATGTGGGAGTCGCTGTCCCGCGCAGAGGTGCTTCATCGCTCGCTCTCAAAAGGGCGCGGCGCACTTCGGGGCCCACTCCTGGCCATGGCCGATCAAGCCGGCCGGGAGCTGATTCTGCTTGAGGCAAGCGATTGGCCGTTTCTGGTCACTACCAGGCAGGCAAAGGAGTACGCCGAGGAGCGCTTCCTGCGGCACTTCGCGGACTATGAGGCGCTGGCGGGTGCTGCCCTGAGCGGGGTTGACGACGATGCGGCAATGGCCATTCTCAATTCCGCCGCTTCGCGTGACTCGCTCTTCGCTTGGGTCGACAGCGAGAAACTGTGATATACTCTGAGGTGCAATCTACGGAGGTGAGGTGCGCCGAGATGATTGACCTGACCCTGGCTTCCGGCCTGCCCATAGCTTTGGGGGACGACTTCAAGCTGATTTTCTCCGACGCGCTGCCCGGTATTGCTCCGGCAGTGCGCAAGGACACCGACATGATGGACGTGTGGCTATCGCCAGACAAGGCTGAGGACAGAGAGATCTACTACATGTACAGAGACGTACACCTACCCGAGCATGAAGAGCTCATTCGTGGTAGTGGCCTCAGGTACGACATCACTGTCATACTCCCCGGCAAGATCGGCCACGAGTTCATCAAGACTGCCGGTCACTATCATCCGGCAAAACCCGGCTCGAAAACTACATACCCTGAGGTCTATGAGGTCTTGTTTGGAGTGGCCCACTACCTGCTTCAGCAGGCCGACGCAAGTTCCGGCGATATTGTGGATGCAGTGCTCATCGAGGCCGAGGCAGGAGATAAGGTGGTCATCCCGCCGAGGTATGGGCACATAACCATAAATCCGTCTTCCGAGCCTCTGGTCATGTCGAACTGGGTCGCTGCCGGCTTCGCATCCGAGTACGGAATGATCAAGAGGCACAGGGGCGGAGCATACTTTGAGATAGATGAGACGGCCGGCGCCAGCCGACTCATCCCGAACAAGCGGCACGAAGGAGTCGCGCCTCTTCGGGGTCTCGACCCTCGCGACTTGCCTACATTGGCTCTTGTTAGCGGGTACCCCGTGTATCAGGCTTTCATAGACTCCCCCGATAGGTTCAGGTGGCTCGTTGAGCCTGAGCAGTTCGAGCAAGAACTGGCATTCGTCATCGGCAGGTAGGCATCGTGGCGAGGTGAAGTCAATGGGCCATATCGTGGAACCGCGAGTCGTTGCATTGGGCGGCGGAACGGGTCTATCTACCCTCCTGAGGGGGCTGAAGCGTTACACCGGCAGCATTACGGCTATTGTCACCGTAACTGATGACGGCGGCAGCTCCGGCAGGCTTCGCGCGGAGATGGGAGTGCTCCCTCCGGGCGACATACGCAACTGCCTGGTGGCGTTGGCTGACGCAGAACCTCTCATGAAAGAGCTTTTCGATTACCGGTTCAATGGCGAGGGTCCGCTTGCGGGCCACAACTTCGGAAACCTATTCATAGCTGCCATGAGTGAGATAATGGGCGACTTCGAGCTGGCCGTCAAGGAATCCAGCAGGGTGCTGTTGGTCAGGGGCGAGGTACTTCCTGCAACGCTGGATGACTGCACGCTTGGCGCGTTGCTGAGAGATGGCCGGGAGGTCCTCGGCGAGACTTCAGTAGGAAGCAGCACATCCAGGATAGAGCGGGTGTTTCTGCGTCCCGCAAATCCCAGGCCCCTGCCGGAGGCGCTGCGGGCGATAGCGGAGGCCGATGCTATCGTGCTGGGTCCGGGCAGTCTGTACACTAGCGTGATGCCGAATCTGCTCGTGGATCAAGTGGCGGAGGCGATCTCTGCATCCGAAGCAGTCAAGATATACGTGAGCAATGTCATGACAGAACCTGGCGAGACGCAGGGGTACACTGCCCAGGATCACCTGGCCGCCATTTTCCGTCATGCCGGGCCGGATGTGGTTGATTGGATCATTGTCAATGACGCTCCTATAACTGACGGAATGATGCGAAAATACTCATATGAGGGCGCCGAACCAGTGATGTGGGACAGGGAGGTCCTGGAATCCATGGGAATCCAGGTAGTGGAGGCGCCAGTGGCAAGCCAGACTGAGTTGGTGAGGCACGACCCCGATGCGATCGCTGCGGAGGTCATGGCTTTGGTTGCGTCGACGCGAGGGGCGAGCACCGCTACATGTGAGTGAACCTGCAGATGAACACGGCGGCTAAGAACCCTGCTAGGCTTGCGAGCAGTGCCGCGGGCACTGTGTGGCGCGTTCGGGTTATCCCGACAGAGCCGAAGTAGAGAGCGATGATGTAAAGAGACGTATCCGTCGAACCCTGTATGACAGATGCCAGTAATCCCTCAGCCGAGTCCGGCCCGTAAGCTGCCAGAAGCTTGGCCAAGTATCCCAGAGCTCCTGAACCTGATATGGGTCGAAGCGCGGCAAGGATCAAGAGATCAGGGTGTATTCCGAGGGCGCGCGCCGCAGGCGAGAGGGCGCGCGCCGCTGCATCTAGGGCTCCTGAATCGCGGAACATCCCCACAGCGACGAACATGGCGATCATCGCCGGCGCAATGCGCGCTATTGTTCTCAAGCCGTCCGATGCGCCGGCGATGAAGCAGCTATATACGTCAATACCCTTCATGGCGCCGTACACGGGTATTCCCACAAGCAGAAGAAGCACAACATAATAGGACAGGGACGTGAGCTGTCTCATCGGTTCTTTCGACCTCTCTTCCCGAGGGCGAAGTCGACGATTACTGCAACCGCGGTGGAACATGCGGTCGCGACAATTGTGGCTCCGATGACGCCGGCCGGGTCAGCCGATCCCATCTCGGCTCTGAGCGATATGATCGTCGTAGGGACCAGCGTGAGGCTGGAGGCAGTGATGATGACGAAGGTGCACATGGCGTCACTGGGCTCTGACTGGGTGCGGCTTTCGATTGCCAGTTGCTGCATGGCGGAGAGCCCGAGTGGGGTTGCAGCCATGCCTAGCCCGAGGAGGTTCGCAGCCATGCTCGCGGCGATGAGTGGCGTTGACTTGGACTTAGGCTCTAGCTCGGGGAAGAGCGGGCCAATGAGCGGCCGGATTGCTGAGGCCAGCGCAGTTGTGAGCCCGGACTGCTGCGCTATTTGGGCCATGCCCGACCAAAGACCTATTGAGCCCGCCAATGCCAGGCAGAGCTGCACAGCTTCTTTTGTCGAGGAGATGGCCATCGCCGTAACGGCCTGAGGCCCACGGGCGACAGCTGACCAGATCGTGCCGATCGCCAACATCGCGACCCAGATAATGCCCATCATGCCTTTTCCTCCACACATTGGCCCGGCCAATTTCGACTTGCGCCGCCGCTCCATCGTATTCATGCCGTCCGGGCGAGTATGCGCTATGCTCACTCACGCAGATGAAGGGAATCGCCAAGTTGGCGGGGAATAGAGTCAGTGCTGAGCCCGGGGAGTGATTTCCGAATGGACTTTTACTCGCTGATGAAGGATGAACTAGTTCGGGCCATGCCCGAGCGTGATTGCTGTCGTATGGCGGAGCTATCGGCGCTGCTCATGGCGGACGGTGTGATCCGGACCTCAGAAGGACATGTGAGTATAGTGATCTCTCAGACCCACGCTGGCGTGGCGCGAAAGGTAGTCTCACTCATTCGTGATCTGGAGTGGAAGGCTCTGGAGCGCCCTGGCGTGGAAGTCGCCGTCCGATATCGAAAGAGGAAGGGCGCCCCCCGCGGCAACCTGTACGTGGTCCGGATAGCGAACCATGATGAAGCCATCGATCTGCTGGACCGCCTGGGCCTGGGCCTGGGCCTGGCCGGGCCGGATGGCCTTGTGCACTACGCGGAGCGTCAAGTTCTCGCCAGGCGTTGCTGCAAACGGGCGTACATTCGCGGCGTCTTCCTGGGAGCAGGCTACATGACCGACCCGTCGAAAGGATACCATCTGGAGATAGCAGTTCGAGGCCTGGAGAATGCGGAGTACATTTCGGGTCTTCTTGCCGAGTTCGGGATTCGCGCAGGGATAGTGCCACGTCGAGGGCGAAGCGTGGTGTATCTCAAAGACGGCGACGATATCGTGGAATTGCTCCGCGTGATGCAGGCGTCCAGCGCGCTTCTGGAGCTTGAGAACGCGCGAATACTGCGATCGATCCGCGGCGATGTCAACCGCCTGGTCAACGCCGAAAACGCCAACCTGGCCAAGACCGTAGACGCTTCTCTGGGCCAGATACGCGATATTCAACTCATAGACGACGTGATGGGCATCAGGAGGCTTCCCCCGACTCTTGCCGCAGCGGCGCGCCTCAGGCTTGAGAACCCGGAAGCCAGCCTTACAGAGCTCGGAGCCATGCTATCGCCGCCTGTGAGCAAATCGGGCGTTAACCACCGCATGCGCAGGATTGCCCGAATAGCTGACGACATTCGCTTGCAGAGCAGGCGCGAGAGGTGATGCCCCGTGGAAATGTCCTACGGGATGGTTCAGCAGCAAGTCCAGAAGCTGGTGATGACTCCCCAGTTACGCCAGGCTATCCAGCTTCTTCAATTGCCGACCGTCGATCTGGCGCAGTACGTCCAAAATGAGCTGCTCGGAAACCCGGTTCTGGAAGAAGCCGATCAGCCGGCCGAAGGGTCGGCCGATGAGAACCAGGCGTCTCGCGCCGACGATGACCAGATAGACTGGGCAGGCTATTTCGCCGGCGATGGAGGCGCCGATTCTGGTTGGCCTTCGGATTTGTCAGATCGGGACAGTGATGACGATCCGGTCAGGCTCATCAGATGGGAGCCTTCGCTTGCAGAGCGCCTGCACGTAGAGCTAAGGGTAGCGTCGACTTGCCCCAGGACTCTATGTATCGGCGAGTATCTCCTCGGATGCATTGACGACAGCGGCTTCTTCCGCGGAGACGTAGCTGATGTGGCGGCCGCCCTAGGAGTGCCGGAGCCTGAGGTGGAAGAGGTGCTTCATCTGATCCAGTGCCTGGATCCCGTGGGCGTAGGGTCGCGAAGCGTCCGGGAATGCCTTGAGCTGCAGATATCTGCCAAGTCGGCTCCCGATGACATGCGCGCGCTGGCTATGCGAATCGTTCGAGAATACCTGGACGACCTGGCCGAAGGCAGGATATTGCGAATCGCCTCTGAGCTTGGCGCAGATGTCGCGCAGGTTCAAGAGGCCGCCGATATGATACGCGCTCTCTCTCCCCGCCCGGGGCAGGACTACGCGGGGGGCGGACAAGCTCGGTATATCGTTCCCGATGTGATAGTCGAAAAGGTAGGGGACGATTACGTTGTGACATCGTGCGATTCGGCATCGCCCCGGTTGGTAATAAACAGCGCATACCGAGCGATGCTGTCTGATGCGCGTACTGATACGGCCGCCAGGGATTTCATACGTGAACGCCTGAACTCGGCTGCGTGGCTCATACGTGCGCTGGGCCAGCGCCGCGACACCATCACCAAGGTCGCGACTTCCATCGTCGCACATCAACGGGGTTTCTTCGATCGGGGCAT
>Ga0116147_1003554_pt1 | contig 14619 bp, 22 predicted proteins | sample AD_JPNHG3_MetaG_FD_89749 | JGI IMG/M metagenome (GOLD analysis project Ga0116147, IMG submission 89749) | Active sludge microbial communities of municipal wastewater-treating anaerobic digesters from Japan - AD_JPNHG3_MetaG | ecosystem: Engineered > Bioreactor > Anaerobic > Digestate | place...
CCAAATTTATTTTAGTTTATCATCCAGTGTCAATTCTGCCTCTGTATCCTTCAATCTCAATGGATTAGAGATACTTCTACCTACCTGAGCAATCCAGAAGGGAGATGCTCCCTCCAAGTCACGGAATCCCTGCATCAACTCACAAAGGTTATCTACTGCTTGTTTCTTAGTAGGATACTCCTTTGTTCTCTTAGTAAGATTACCATGGTCTATTACAGGAACAACAATGATATTAGGGTCATCAGGGATATAAATCTTCTTATAGGGATTGTCAGGGTGAGTTTTATACTCCCCATTTCTCTCAAAGTACTCCTTTAGAATACGGTATATATCCGGGCCACTTCTGGCTCCCTCATATATATCAATGTACTCCTCAAGTAGTGCCTCAACATAATCCTTATATCTTGAGAATAACTCAAATTCTTGGTCTGTTAGCTTTTCATGCCACCAACCAAGCAGTTTGGGAATAGGTATAACCAATCCCTCATCAAGAAATATCCTCCTGCTTACCCACTTTGCTATTCGGTAATGTTTTGCTCTCTCCATTGAGAAAAGGATAAATTTAATCTTCCTTCCTGTTGTTTTTGAATTCTTTATACACCATTCACAGGCGTTAAGAATCATATCATCAGCAAGGCTACTTTTACCAGCACCAGTAGATGAAAATAGTAATGTAAAAATTCTCTTCCTCCAGTTGGCATATTTACCTAGTCTAGGTAGTCCAATTGGGATAGCTTCATTCTTACCCTGCATACCATCAGCTACCTCTTGCGTAAGTTTATCAAATTCACTCATATGTTTACAATTGTATCATCAGATTTTGCCTCATTCTCGTCACTCTCAAGATTTTCCATATCTGTAACCATAGGGCTCATATTATTCTTAAAAATGTAATATTGAAGTATTGGAAACCAATTCTTTGCCTTTATACACTTATCAATATACAGAAGAATTGTTCTCTCAATTCTATCATACTCATCAAGAGAATACATTTTCATAGCTCTAAGTATGACCTTTCCCAAATCGGTTGCATTTGGAAGAAATGAATAAGGTTTCCCATTTATTGAGTCCCTTACTTGTCTCTTGCCTGTAGCTAGCAATAGTTTTTCTTCACACTTCTTATGTAAAGAAACTATCCAAGAGCCATAATCCATCTTTATTTTGGGTGGAGTATTTGCAACAACTGCAACTTTTGTAGGGATTACAGGAACTGTAGCAATAAGATTCTTTGCCTTATCAGTAAGCTCACCCTCATCTAGGTATCCCTTCTTACTAAGAAGATTAGAAAATCCTCTAATTCTCTTGTTGTCAAGAATTTCAGTCTTGTTGTGAATAGATTGGAGAAGATTATAGTGGTCAAGAAGAAGTCCCTGATTTAAAATCTCCTTGTACTTTTCAATATCAATCATACTATTTTATCTTTAACTGTAGAGGGAAAAATTGGCCATCTATCTCAAAGCCATCCAATACAAATTTGGTAAACTTAGGGTACTGCTTACGTAGATATCGTATAGCCTCCTGTCCACATCCAATAATAGCCTCTTCAATTTGCTTACCAGTCTTCAGTTCAGTAACTGTAAAGATACTAACAATTTCTTTCTTTGCCATACAATTTTAGTTTTTAATTTGAAAAAAAGAAGGGGCTTATGACCCCTTCTTAATTGATTTCATTAGTATAAAGTCTACTTCATTCCTATTACTTATCTTACCTTGTTTGAAGGATATATCATTATTTCTACTTATGAATCCTTCCCTATAATCAGTATGTTCTGGGTAAGCAATACGTTCATCCATTAACTTTATGGCTAATTTAAAAGCTGCTTTACTCCATCCTGAATTGGATTTAGGAAGCTCTATTAGAATAGAGTCATCTATGAATAATAAAGAATCTGTTCCAAAAGATACCTTTTTGAATTCTTTGTATTCCTCTAATTCACTTACTTGTTTTTCTATATCAAATACTTGTGGAAATTTTGCCTTAATTCTTTCTTTCCACTCAGGACAGGCATCTTTATAAGCCTCTCTAATGAATTGGCTATCAACTTCATATTTCATCTTTTAAATTTTATAAGTTATTGAAAAATGGGTGAATTAATATAAGGGTCCTTCTTTTTATTTAGCTTAGCAGCCAAACTCTCAATTACCTTCTTTCTTGTTGACTGAGAAAACGTACCATGTTTAGGGGCCTTATACTTTTTGAATATAGGATAATATCTTAGTAGCCCAACCCAAGCAGTCCATGGACATTCCATATAACCACCTCGTCCTCGATATGCTATATCACCCAAAGCTACACATATACCTTCCGAGTATTTCACAACTCTCATATGTTTAATAAGAGCTCTCAGGTGTTTTATCTCTGCTTTACTCATATAAATTACGTTTAATTCGTTCTCTTATTTCTTCTAAGGTATACTCTTTTACCAACTTTCCATCTAAGAAAACTGTTAAAAGTGCTCCTTCTTCCTCCTGTTCGGGAGTACATTGGTCAATCATTTGATAACTAGAATGATGTAACTTTCCTAATCCATCTGCTGTCATTATCTCTTTAACACAAAGTAGACCTTTGGCAGATTTTTTAGTACCATCATCTGTGATAGGGTCTTTAAAGATTTCCCTACCTTCGATATTATACTCTTTATCACCAACCCAAGGAGCATCACTATTATATGGGACTTTTACTTCTACATATGTGCTTTTAACGGCTCCACCCTGATTGTCTCTTGTTGCATATCCCATTGAGTATGAACCTATACCTAATACAATATTAGTAGAAGCAAATCCTTTATCTTTCAGACGCTTACAGATTTCTTCAGCTCTTTCAAGAGTAATGGAATCTCCATATATAGCACCTATATGACTATCAAGTACTTTATATCCTTGCTCATTTGTAGTACCGCCAAATATGTCCCACAATAGTTCTATTACACCTTTAGATTCTGGTTTTTGAACTTCTTCAGGTGTCATTACAACATTACCTTCAACATCTTTTGTTATAAATTTATCAGAATAAGAGCTGTAAGCATATTCATTTCTAAATTTTCCACAAATAATATCTACAGGGTCACCACTATTACCAGTAACACAAACACCTTGATTTCTTTTTACTAAAATCATTCCTGTTGGTACTTTTACACAATGTATTGTACCTTTATAATGTATTTTAGTTTTAGTAATAGATTGCCCACCGACATAAGGATTATCTATAATATGTGCAGTATAAATATTAGAAAAATGTTCTTTTCTATTATCTTTTGTTTCAGAAATATAAACACCTTTTCCTGCTGCAATAGCTACAAGTTCTACAACATCAATATTTTCTTTAATTGTAGTATCATACTTAAACCTACCATCATTTCTAATAGATGAATCCCAATACTTCAATTCTTCAATAAATTGTTCTGCCCACAAACTATCTAAATTAGGTGTATCAACCCAATCAAATGTTTTAGATACCATTCTATTATACGGTATTAAAACACTAAATGTTGATTGTCCTTGTCTTGATTTAGCAAAATATACGTTGTATTCTAAATCTGTATTTTTAAGTATTTCAAGAAGTCTATCATGTTTTCTTTCTTTTTGAAAATTAAATTCCACTCTTGTACTTAAATCTTTATTTACATATTTAATACAACCATCTGCTTGTAAAGCAATTAAAAATCTTTCATAAGATGTTAATTCTCTACCTTTGCTTTGAGATTTAGGACTTCTTAGTTTTTTATATTCCCAATAATTTTGTTTATATTCAGAAGCTTCTTTTATTGAAATAGAATTATTTGAATTTTTATAAGAAACTAACCTATGATTTGGTGTTACAACTAAGTCAATTTTTCCATGAAAATCTCTTATTTCATACATATCACCTTCATAAGGTTCATTAATTATTTTTAAAGGTTTTACAAACTCGTAAGTACCATTTTCTTTTACTTGTGCTACTAAATCAGTCTCTGTTAAATCTTTAAAGTATTTCCAACCTTGAGGGGTTAATATCTGTGATTTATCATCCAGACAATCGGGACGTATTACTAGCTTTCCATTTCTAGTCATAATATCTTCTTTAAGAGCAGATAAATACTCAGTAATGAGTTTCCATAAATCCCAAGTGTCAGATACAACAGATAGAATGCCTGTAGGGTATTGATTCATTAAATATTTAAGAGTATTTATTTCTTCTTTTTTTCCATGAGCACACATTACACTATGTTCACTTGCTGGTACAGAGAATCCTACATTTTTACTATTGTAGTAGTAGTCTGCAGCTTGTAAACAGGGAATTGTATCAGTTCCTTTAAATGATGTCAGAAAACCTAATCCAGAAGATATAGCAGATTCAGCAGATTGCATACCTCTAAAAGAAAAGTCGTGACCTTGAAAATCTACAAATTGTATATTATTTTTATCAGTTTCTATTGCATATTTGATTAATATCTTTTTATATGCATGGGATAAAGATGCAGAATGTATTGGCTTCCAGATAGTTGTAGATATAAGAGTCTCTAAAAAGTTTGTTATCCAAAAGAAGTCTGGATGAGTATTGACAATTGTAAATATAGGAGTGCCTTCTTTTACAATAGCTCCCTCAGGTAAAGATTTAATTTTTATTGGTAAATATCCTAAGTCATGCAAATCCTCAAATGGAGATATATCATAGTCAGTTCCAAGATATGAAGATAAGTATTCTTTAGCTTCTTTACATACAATGCTTTTATCTTTCTGAAAAAACTCTCTGTTCCATAAATCATTGATATACTTACACATATACTGTACACCAAATACTATTATATCTTTTGCATTATTTGGCATTCTTTTAGTACTTCTACAGGTATAATTACTATATACCCTTGTTATATTTTCAGGATACATTCTTCTATGAGAAGTCTTATATCCATCTGTCATTAAAATAGGATTCATATCGAAAACATTATTTTTTGGATTATTTCATCAAGGTTTTTGTTCAACAAATTGGAACGGGTCCTCATCCTCAAGAATCCCATTGAGCTTCTTTATCCAACTAGAGGTAAGAAACTTTAGTTTTCTCTTTCCTTCTTCCAAATTAGATGCTTCTACAACAAATGGCATATTTACGGTAGTTAATGTAAGTCTTCCAGTAGGATTTACAACATAGTTTACTCTCTCTTTGAAGATAGAGGATACCTTTTTAACTTCCTGATTCAGATGATGTTCCTTAACATACCACACAAATAAGCTTAAGTCTCTGTAGACGCTATCTAATCCTGCCCTATCATCTAATAGTGCAGAGTAGAAGGGCTTTCTTGTCTGATATCTCAAGTGTATACCATCTACATTTATACCTATGTGGTTGATTCCCTTATCCCTAAGGTATTTCTCTACAAAAGAATGGTCAGGATTAGCCGTCCAGCATACCAACTTGCATCCTATCTCATCCAGTTCATGTAGTAGCTGGATTACCATATCAAATGTAGCTGAATGGTCATGAAAGGGTGCTACAGTTTGGTCAAAATCAAATCCCACTGTAATTGAGCCATACTTTCTCCAATCTGATAAAAGACGGAGAAACATAGCATTTGGTCTTAAAAATTGGTCCATTATTGTTTATTTTCTGTGATTGAAATAATACTTACTGTCGATTTTGTCAACCTAAAAGCCTCCATTAGTTGTTCTTTAAAAGCTTCAGCATCCTCCAGATTAATAAAGACTTCGGCCTCTTCCTGAAGGTCGGCAATTACGCTTCGCATACGATAGCTTGTCCATCTTACAGTCCAACTTCTTAAACCATCAACTTGTTTCTTTTCCCCTGTTGGGAAAAATATTTTCTTTAATATACTCATATTATTTTGTATTGAGTGAGGAAATCTTGTGTCAATTCATGCTCATCTCTGATAGAGTTTGTACAGTAAATGTGGTCAATTACTGCAGTAAGTGTCTCAAAACCTTTGCTAAATAACCCATGACTTACATACAGGTATACTTTCCTAGCCCCTGACTCTTTAAGTCTTTTGCCAAGCGTTATAAATGTATATCCTCCGTCACACAGGTCATCTACTATAAAGCAATCTTTTCCAGTAACATCATGACTAAAGAGAAGATTAACATTCCCTTCTTTATCACGATGCTTCATGGCTCCTACTACAGGAAGATTTAGCTTCTCTCCATATTCAAATACCTTCTTATAGGCACCTGCATCAGGAGATACCAGAAGAATATCGGTCATATATCCATCAGTGAGCAACTGTTTCTCCATTACATCTTTGACAGATTTCTCTACATACTCAAAGGATGACCTCTTTGCAGAGTTTTCAATCAGAGCCATTGTAACATCAGAATGTGGGTCTAATATTTCAACCTCATCAAATCCACATTCATTTATAATGTCTGTAATCAGCTTTAAATCAAAGGATTGGAAATTAACAAATCTCCTATCACTTCTCTGTCCAAACATACATGGAATAAAAAGACTCCACCCACCAACTCCTTGATGTTGAAGAACATCTGCACAAGCTCTGACAAAGAACAAATCCTCATAAGAGTTAATACGTTGTTTTAGTACACTATCTCCCTTACGCCTTGCAAGAGGATTGTTGTCATACTGACCAGCTACCCATTTGGCAGATATTTGTCCATCAGGATAACGTAAACGTTCAAAGTGTCCCATTGTCTAATAAAGTTTGCCCACAATCTTTCTATATTTTCAGCACCAACAGGGTTGGCACTATGGATAAGAACATGTGGAAGTTCTTTAATCTTGTTATCTACGATATAGTTTATCATCCACTGCATACAATGATATCCTGTTTTCTCAGTAAACTCATCATAACTTATACCAGTAGGAGCATAGTGCTCATCTGCTAAGTCATGGTCAAAGCTAACCATATCAGGCATACCATTTCTATCAATGTATCTGACAAACTCATCATAGCTTCTAACAATATCCCATTCTCCATTATAGAAATGCCTATCTCTAGGATGAGCATATGTTTGGGCCATTGTTACTGTTCTGAAGTCATCAAGAAATAGTTTTCTCATAGCTCGTTTATTGTACTTTTTAGTTCATCCTTGTCAAATATCATCTCATCAAAGTGACCATATCTGGACGTATGACCAAAGATATACTTGATACCTCTTATTAATCTCTTCCAGAAAGGGGCCTTACACAGATGTATCTGTATATACACAAAATTATCCTCCTTGTCTTCGGGAAATGTTGTAAATATGAGTTGGTGCTCAGGGGAACCACACTCATCAATTAAAAGTATTTGTTTCATATTATTGTTTTTAGTCACTTGAATCGTATTTCCAGTAAATCTTACAGATATCGCAGCTCACAGTATGCTCACTGCCTCTGTTATTGTGAGATATATGGTCACGCTGGTGACCGCTGTCTACACAATTTCCATACTCAGGATAGTCTTCCTTGGTATAACCAAATGTTCTCTTTGGCTTTTCTCCCTTAGATACATCTCCAGTAGTCTGGTTTCCATCCTCATCAAAATAGACGTGTTTCCAGCCATTCTGCCATCCAAGAAACTTATAACCAGCTTCTTTAAGTTTCTGGTTAAGTGCACTAGGTTTTGCTTTCATAATTATAAATTAAAATGAATTATTATAGTTTGGGTCATGTTCAATAACAGGTGCTCTATATGGAGATATTTTCTTATCTACTAACTCTGCTTTTACTACTATCCCACACACGGCACCCTCATGACCACCCGTCCACCAGTTTATTGATAGTTCATTTTTCTCATCATCAAATATTATTGATGTTAATTTTTCTTTTGGTATAATATATTCCATACTATTGATTTTGTAGTTAGAGCAGGATTCGAACCTGCAACAGAAAGAGTACGCTATCTCGCTGCGTGACCAGTTGTTATCTGCATTACAACCATAAACTCTGTGTCTACCAATTCCACCATCTAACTTACCTTCTTTAAAATAAACTTAATTGACTACCTCCTGTCTTACTCCTTATAGAATCTACAAATGCTTTTGCTTTTCTTGTTTTCTCAATAGCATCTATTCTCTCTAAAGTTTCCAGTATATAGTAGTCATAATCAATGTGATAATCATCACTCTCAAAGAACTTATTAAAGTACGTCACAAGAGGTTGCCCAATATCTGTCTCTGCTTCACAGTGGTTATTTACAGGGTCACCATTATTATTTAGCCCTCTTTTATACAGAACAGTTCCATTGGTTGAGATAAAATATCTTACTAACTTCTTGTGAGTTTTTGTCATCGTCTTGCCATCCTCCTGCCACTGTTCTTCATAGTACATTTTACCAGTAGCCTTCTTTGCTATACAGAAATCATATATATTCTTATGACTTCTGATAAACTCTGCAGGGTCTTTCTTATTAATAAAGTAAGCTTCTATAGCCATAGGAATTATACGCTTACTCTTATTTTTGTGCAGTTCAAATTCTGTGGCAAATCTACCCTTCTTCTTCACTCCATCCTCTTTCTTGGCAATATAGTGATTGATGGATTCTTGCCATACTTCCTTAAATGGGGTTTCTTCCAACTTACCCATCTCAAAGTTCCCAACCTTCTTCTCCCACCACTCACATATTTCAAGAAACTCCTGACGTTTACTCTCAGGATAATAAACTGATATACCATCCATTACTACCTTAAATTTCTCTAAGGATTAGACTATATCTTTATTATAAAAGTTCATATTTATAACCAAGTATTCTATCTTTTTTATTAACAACTTGTGTAGAAGTAAATCCTCTCCACATATTTAGAAATCTGTCACACTCGCCAAAAGAATTAAAAATTTTAACATCTTTGCCATCTGATATTTTAATTTTCTTCTTTTGAGATTTAATTTTTACAATTCTATATTTTTTCTTAGAAGAAGGGGAATAAAATATAGGAAGTGATATGTTAAGGTATTGTGAACAATCTACTGCAGAACCTTTAAACACTTTACCTCCCTTCGTTACTTCATATATAGAACTTAAATCTTTATTTTGCTGTTTTTTATTTAGATATATATTTTGGTTATTTGAGTGTTTATACAATTTAGACTTACTAGCTATAGCGTCTTTCCATTCTTGCGATAATTTTCTACCAAGATTTGGACAGCCTGACAGCGTAGGTAATCTACAAATATTATATTCTGGAGATAAGCTATTTATATATTTTTCCTCTAAATAATTAGCTATCTTTTTACATATTTTTGATTCTTTCTTTTTTTCAAAGCACCTGAGAATCTCAAATTTAAAATTATCAACTCCGTATTTCTTCAGAGCATTATATAAGATAGGACAATCGCACGTATCTCTTAATCCTATACTCCATAATGAATAGCAACTTATATGTTTTGATAATCTTTTTTTAAAGGATTCTATAGTGGAACCTATATAAAATTTTCCGCTTATTATATTTGTTATTTTATAAACTCCCCATTTTTTTAGAACTTCTTGAGTAACTTCTATTTTCATAATTAGTATTTCTACTAATTTACAAAAATTTTACGAAATTACCAAACCATCTGTAGTATTATTTTATACAGATGGTATAATATTTGGCTTTTCCTCTTTTTCAGAGTACTCCCTTCCGGGATAGTCGTTGAAGGTTCTCCTGTTCGGAGCTTCCCTGCTGATTGCCCAATTCCTTAATTTTTAAGCATTTACACTTAGACATATTTCATTCTTTTGTTTTAGCTTAAGGACTCTAAGGGTGTCCCAGCAATTAACCAAATTTTAAAACACCAATGTTTCAGTGTTTCCACTAAGTACCTGAAAACCAGACATTTCTAGCTTTTCTATAAGCATCAGAATCTCCATCTGATTTCCCATAGTTACTCTAAGCATACCTTCCGGATACTCAAGGAATGAGCCTCTTTGTCCTAACTTACCGTAACCCATTTTGTTATCATGAAGGCTCTTTATCCTTCATATCCACAGCTTTATATATACCTGTGGTTCAGACTATATCATCACTATTTCTAGTGTCGGATGTTCGTGTCTGGTTTATTGTTTTAGCTACTCACCAGTTAGTCGTTGAACCTTCTACTTACTTTTATACTATTCAGTAGGTTGGCTGCTGATTGCCCTTTTCACTAAGGGGTTTCCAGCAATTTATCCGATTTTTTATTGGAGGCTGTCTTTTATAATCAAACCTTTATATGGTTTATTTTCTCTTAATGCTTTAAGAATACCAAATAAAGTTATGTTTTAATTCAGATTACCACCATTAAGACATAGCTTAAGCATCTCCTGAACTGACATAAGGGGACGAGCCTTCTCTTTCTGACCATCCTTTATCAAATCCTTTGCAGTCTTCTTATATGAGATTCTCTTAGATATCTTGCCCTTATACTGATGAAGGAACGTCTTCTTTAAGTGAGGGGGACAAATCTCAAACTTTACCATACTATTAGGATACTGACTTCCGATATCCTCATCATCATACCTAAATCCTTCTGGTACAGTTATATGTCTATGCTTCTCAGTACTATGCAAACCTCCCTTGGCTACTGTATAAGTGGTATTCCCTATCTTAATGGGAAATTCCTGCTTAATGTTCTTAACATACTCATTACCAAGCTTTTTTACAAACTCCTTAAGCTGGTCAGTCTCAAATTCAACGTGCTTAGGAAAGTAGTTCTTAAACTTCTGACCAAATGGATGTTTTACCTTCTTTGGGAACAAATCTCTAGGGTCAGAGATATTCTCTTCCTTTATATAATCCAGCTTATTCCACTCCTCACCAATCTTTACATCACTCCAGTTAAGACACTGTAAACCAGTCTCCTGCATTACGTCGAATCTATCTTGAATCTTGTTCTTACCCTTGTAATCCTTTAACTCAGGAATATCGACGTTACCTAAGGTTAGCTGAAACAATTTTTCAGTTACCCTCACATCATTTCTCCTATAAGCTCTGATTATCTCTATCTCCTCTTTAGTAAGATTCTCCTTACTATGATGGATAGGCATCTCCTCTACATCCTCATTCAGTATAAAGGCACACCACTTCAGTGATGTTCTTCTTGCCTCATTATCAAAGTGATGTATACGGAAGATATCTATCGGATAGATAGAAAAGTCTTTCTCCTTATAAGTATGAAAGAGGTCATAGTTGCTGTCCTCTATGACCTTCTGTGCATACTCGTATATGATTTGGCAAACTTCAAGATTTGTCTTATCATACCATTTCTCATAGTTATCAACTATGTACTGGAGAACCTGCTGGTCAAAGTTTATACCATTAAAGGTAACCAGATAATCATACTCCTTTGAGGTATAACACTTTACAAAGTGATAAAGGTCATTTCTATAGGCAGATACCTCAAACTCCTGCCATTCTCCTGTATCAGGATTATAGATACCGACATCAAATAATTCCTTTAATGTCTCGATGTCGCACAAGCCAATCTTAACATCTATGTCTTCTGTTATTTTCATTAGTAGAATTTTACAAATCCAAAAGATAATTTTATTGTCTTGGTATATGCATATAAACTATGAAGATATAAATCTGGACGAAATAAGATAATCCTCTTCTCAGTTATTCCTATTCCGTGACAAAAAAAGCTGGCTTTACCAACCAGCTTTATATTTAATCTCCAATGTCTTCCACCCTCTACTTTATCTGTATGTAACCGCAGATAAGTATCTGGTTTATAACGAAGTATGTATGCATCAAATCCCCATTTCCATATACGGAAATACCATAGAGGGAACTTTTCGTAGGTAGTATTCTTCTGTCTACCTTCCTGCCATTTCCATAATCTCATAGTTTTAGTTTTTTGCTCCACGTACAGGATTCGAACCTGTATCTCCTTGTCAAACAAGGGCGTTACTCTCTTTGTCGGTATTCATTCCCGATTACGCCAACGTGGAAGCCAAGCATATTAGAATGCCAAGCTGAATCCTGTACCTACATATGTAGCTTTTCTAGCCACATTCTTTCCATTAAAATTGTAGGCACCAGAAGATAACCTCCATGTAATATTCTTACCAAGAAGGCAGTTAACGGCACCGCCATACTCTGTAAGAAGATAGGTAGGAGCGTCAATAATATGACCAACTCCGAGGCTACCAGATACACTCCATCTTCCTGATTTCCAGAGAGTAGGAGAAACTCTTGCCTCAACATAGGCATTACCATTGGTGAATGCAGTTACACCACCAGCAATACCTACACATACATTGCCAAAGTCTTTACCAACTTCTACAGTTGCCATAGACTGTTGACCAAATGTACCTGCTCTGTTGTAATACGAATAGCTTGCACTAACGTAATTCTTCTGAGCAGATGCTCCAATTGAGGCAAAAATTGCCAAGATAACCAATACTTTCTTCATAATGTGTTTTTTAGTTAAAAATTAGCACCCTCTTCTCTTTTGACAGTAATTCAGTCAAAATAACTAATAATAAGAGTAGGGTCACGTAGTTAAAAGAGGCTTTACAAATGGACCATACACCTTAGATGTTACGTTTTAACTACTTGCTGAGAACTCCCAATGGTTTATAATAGTGTATCTCATATAACTATATCCATTCTACATATTACTATGCAGTTTCAATCAGGGTTTAGATATGTTTCCAGTTTTTTCTTTGAATTATTCCTGCTACACATCCATAGGAAACATTATAGTATGTAGCTAATTCTTGATAAGTAAGTTTTTCTTTTTTTCTTTTATTTCTCATTTCCAATACTTGCTCGTCTGTTAAAACAGAAAAGCCATTATTAGAACCTTTATTTGAAGCATAACCTGATTTATATCCATGTTTTACATTTTCTTCAAATGTTACCCATTCAAGATTATCTAAAGAATTATCACTTCTGTTTGAGTTTTATGATTAATATATTGTTTACCTTCTGGATTAGGAATAAATACCTCTGCTATAAGCCTGTGTAATTGAAAATTTACTACTTTTCCTAAATACAACTGAACCCCAATATAACCATCTTTTCTTTTAAAACCTTTCCTAAATTTTCCAGTTTTAATGTTTCTTATTAAACCCTCTTGGTTTATTTCGTAATTGTAATTTCTAATTTGTTTCCACATAATATTATTTTTATTACAAATATACGAATAAATTTGGTTAATACTAATTAATTTTATTAAAAAATACTCCACCCATTATTTTTAATTAGGGTAAGTATGAGAACTCATTTATACTGTGTCTTTGCTATTAGACTCTTTCACACATTCCTTTCTCAAGGGAACAATATATTAGCCATTACTGACTATATCTTTATATAAACCGAAGTTTTTGCACGCAGTATTTCTACCGCTACCTTCATCCTTTTGCGAAGGATTGATTTATATGGGTTCAATGTTTAGCCCAAAATAATCATTATAGAATTCCTCTCGCTAGCTCTTTGCAGGTATTGGAAAAGAATCTTCCTGTTTTATTTGTATCAAGAACACCTTGAGGAATTTCCACAAGAATACAATTACTGCTTTTTGCTCTTCCATAGGCTTTAGCTCTTCCTATCTTTTTGCAGAATTGGTCATTTGGATGACATTTAGCCACACCGATTTGGAATTCGTTTCCCATAATTATACCAGCAAAGGTATAACTTGGTTTTCTTCGTATAGATGCGATTTTCACTATGTTACCATTTGCAAGATTAGTTATTAGCCTTCCAAACTTTGTACGTAAAGTCTTTTCCGATTCAGCATTTGCATGGTTATTCACATGCAGGAAAAAGGGATTGTTCATAATAGTGATTTAACTTGTTTTAATAATTCTCTGAAAGAGGGGTTTTCTTTAATATCAGGTTGCCATGCTAACCCATTAGCTGCCAAGGATATCTGGGCTGTGCTGCTTCTACCTGAGGTGTCCCCAAAGGGCATTAGTATTTGCTTCATTCTCTTTCTTCTCCTTCTTCATCCTCTACTCTCCAGTCAGCAGGATGTTTAACGGTTTGAATTAATAAGTAATGTGCTTCCTCAAAGGATGGGGCAGATAGTGTAAGCACACCATTGCCATTATCCTGTATAAAGATAAAATTCTTCATTACTCGAAAAGGTTTATAAGTTAAAAAATAAATAGTCGAAAATAGGACCATAAAGAACAGTATATTTAATCCTGTACTAGATGACCTGTTTAGCAAATATTCTGCTGTTACTGTTATAATTAACAGAGCCAGAGCTATTTGAATTACTGTTTTCATATTTCTATGTTTTAATACTCATACTTCGAGTGATTGTTTGATAATTTCTGAAATTTTTTCTTTTGAAATTGGTTCCCCAGTGAGAGTTGTAAACCTACTAACTGCCCAGTTTTGCTCAGCCATACCTGACATACCTGTAAGAGGACTGATTCTGGGAGTCGGTTTGTTTACAATCTCCACTAGGAGGAAACCTTTCTCACCTACAGTATTAGGTACAACTTCCCTTACGGTATATACCTTATCCATTATAGGTTTGGTAATACCATGATTTGAGAAGTATACCTCCCACTCAGGAGAGAATTTGTCGTTTAATGCAGATAACCTCCATTTCTTTTGTTTTTCTTACAAATACGTTTCACGTCAATTAAGGTTATACGAGCTACTATCCCAATAAACTTAAGGAAGCATTGAGTTTTATTAAACTCACTCTTCTTAAGCCTGTTATGGAAATAAACTTTCGAATAACCTACCACCTTTTTGTAGGGGTTCCAC
>Ga0116147_1003560_pt1 | contig 14609 bp, 10 predicted proteins | sample AD_JPNHG3_MetaG_FD_89749 | JGI IMG/M metagenome (GOLD analysis project Ga0116147, IMG submission 89749) | Active sludge microbial communities of municipal wastewater-treating anaerobic digesters from Japan - AD_JPNHG3_MetaG | ecosystem: Engineered > Bioreactor > Anaerobic > Digestate | place...
GAGAATTCAAATTTTGCCGAACTTTTTAAGAAATGGGATCATATTGTGTTTGCTGGATTTTATGCAAATACACCGGCAGAAGAAAAAATTATTTCTGCTTTAAAGGATTCAGGTAAAGCCGAAGTTTTTTACGATGCCGACTCGTATTATCTTGAAAACGAACTTCAGGAAGCTGGTTTCTTTCTTCGAAACAAAATCGATTTGAAAAATGCTAAGTGGATTCAAGATAGATTACGAACAGAAAACAGGAAAATAAAAAGTATTGGTGTTGCTGGAAATGTGAGCCAAGTGATGATATTACAACAAGAGATAGAAGAAAAACTTAAAATTGAAGGAACTGATTGGCTCGAGAGTGCCGCTATTGTGTTAGCCAATGAAGATTTATTGATCCCTGTGCTTGATGCTTTACCTTCCGAAATCAAAAATATAAATATCACAATGGGAGTGCCTCTAATGGCTACACCCATAAAACAACTTGTAGAGAATTTCTTTAACATCTTCATTCAAAAGAAAGATGATGCCTTGCCAACGAGGTTGTTTTTTGACCTTTTACATCATCCATATTTGAGGACTAACATATTCTATCCTTATGATGAAGCCAATGAGTTGAGAGAAAGAATCAAGGCGGGCCAATCCTATTTAACCCATCAGCAACTAAACGAGCTCTTCATTAACAATGAATTTGGTAAGCAGATAGTTTCCATGTTTTATGAGAATAACAGTTTTATTGATTTAGCTGAGTCACTTCTGCAATTAGTTGATCTTATCAAAGGAAATGTTGAAGAAAGTTACCATCAGGATTATTTATATGTTTTTAGCCATGCTCTTTATGGAACCTTGAATAAATTAAAGGAATTAGAAATAGATCCACCTTCTCAATCTTTTTTAAAATTAATGCAAAGGCTGTTAATTTCTACTAAGGTTCCATTCTATAGTGAACCTTTAAAAGGCCTTCAGATCATGGGAATGCTCGAAACCAGAGCACTTGATTTCGATACGGTTTTTTTATTGTCGGCTAATGATGATATTATACCAGGTCGTGGTCCTCGAAATTCATTCATTCCTTTTGATGTAAGAATAGAAAAGGAATTTAATCTTCCAGTCGATTTTCATCAGTCTGCAGTTTGGGCATATCATTTTTACCGCTTGCTGCAGGGTTGCAAACAAGCTATTGTGTTATATAACAGCGAACCTGGAGCTTTGGGAGGAGGCGAAAAAAGCCGCTTCATGCTTCAGATCGAAAATGAATTTCCTCTTTACGAATCTAATACGCAAATAGAACCCTTCATTAAAAGTTTTTCTATCAACCTCAAACCAGCCCGAGAAATAACTTTCGATAAAACATCTGAAGTGCTAAAAAAATTAATAGATAAAAGTCAAAAGGGCTTGTCACCTACGGCTTTATGGACGTTTAATGTCTGCAGTGTAAAGTTTTATTTTGACTATGTGGTGGGTTTGGTCGATTACCACGATACAGAAGGAGAAATTAATGAAGCTGTCTTTGGAACTGTGGTTCATCAAGTTTTGAAAGAATTTTATGCTCATGAGTTCCCATTTCGTGTGACTGAGGCATTTATAAATAAAAGACTTACTCAATTAAATGATTTAATTCAGAACAGCTTTAAAAATGAGCTCAAGGGCATCGATACTGAATATGGACGTAATAAATTGCTTTTTGGCGTCGCTCAGCAAATTCTTAAGAGATTTTTTCAAAATGAAATCGAGTTTTTAAAAAACAATCCCGATTTGCAGATTTTAGGTCTTGAAGAGCCAATAAATCATTCCATGCCTTTTTCGTGGTCGATTTCTAATGGTGATTCTCGCATGAGTATTGATTTGGTGAAGATTCATGGACGAATCGATAGAATCGACAAGGTAGGCGATCAAGTCCGCATCATAGATTATAAAACAGGCAAAGGAGATGAAAAGCAATTGTCGTTGGATATTTCAAAAAATCTTACAGATAAATTGGATGCAGATAAGGCATTTCAATTACTAACTTATTTATGGATGTATAAAAGTAACCATTCCCAACGCGATAATGTGAGTGCTGGAATCATGTTTCTTAGAAGATCAAATATGGGTTTTGCCGAAGCTACTATAAAACAATCTTCTCCTACTGATAATAATTCTATTCAATTTAATTCTGCTTTTCAATACATCGAACAACAAATCAAATTGATACTTGAGAATCTTTTCGACGGCCAACAACCTTTTCGCCAGACTTCGAACAAGAATGCCTGTCGTTATTGTAAATACAAGTTTATTTGTGCCCGCGGGTAGGCTTAAAATTCTTTTTCATTGAAAACGATGGCTTCGTATACATAGATTTCGGCATCTTTCCAGCCATTCCATCCCAAGCCGGCTTTATCGCGGCTGCAATGACCAAGAAATTCTTCGAGTGTCCAGCCCGTTTCAGTTGCCACTTGAGGCAAGAATGTACCTGCATTCCATCCTTTTTTGATGTAGATTCCATGTTTCCCTAATTGGATTTCGTTGATGGATGAAATTTTACGCATGGGAGTAAGCACCGAAATTTCAATTTCTACTTCCTTCAGTTCATCTTCGCGTAAGGGATGAAACCGAGTATCGTTGAAAGCCGAAGCAAGAGCCATTTCAGCTACGGTTTCCCAAAGAGGTTTATCTTCTCCAAAATGTCCAATGCAGCCTCTTAATTCCCCATGTTTGTGAAGCGTAACAAATGCCCCGCAGGGTTTCAGCAAATTGGGGGTTAGAAGTGCATCTGGCTTTGGTAGCCGCGTCCCCGTCTCGAAATATTGTTCTATGCTTTGTCGTGCAATCTTTAAAAGATTCTTTTTTTCAGTATCGCTAAGCGAAAAATCGTTTGAATTGGGTTTCTGTGTTATGGTTATTGCATGATAGCCTACTACGTGGTCTTGATCACCATAAGGACTATGTCCTGAATTTTGATAGTCTATGTCTTTGATTTCGATTCCGGGCAATTCAGAAGTTATAAAAAGTAGAGTTATTACGGCCGAAGCTCCGCAAAGACTTGTCGATAGCCCAGGAATGTGTTTTTTACGATTTGAAATTAAGGTATCGATTAGTTTTTGAGGAGAATTGGTACAAATAGCTTGTGCCGTAGCCCTGTCCACATCTACTGCATCTTCAAATGATGGATAATGGGAAAAATCGGTCGAAATCACGAATAAATTATTAGGGGTAAACCATGGTGTCAATGCAGAAGCAATTTTTTTAAGAGTTTCGGGTGAATCGGTGCCAATGATGATGGGAACGATTTTAAAAGGATGCTTGAGGTGTTTTTGCAGAAAAGGAATCTGAACCTCTATATCATGTTCATACGCATCAGCATCCTGCCGAAAAGAAAAGAAAGGATATTTTTTAATGAGTTCGCTGGCTAATTCAGTATTTACGGTAGCCCTACCTAAAGGCGTAATATAATCACCTCTATCGTAAACGCTGGCTCCATCCCAACCTGCCCTATGGCTAGGCCCTATAATAAAAATGTTTTCATATTTCTGTTCGGCTGGTATCTGGTTAAATCCTGAAGCAGCTACTTTCCCCGAAAATACATATCCTGCATGGGGTACTATAATAGCCCTTAAATTGGGTGTTGGTCCTGGTTTTGCCTGTGCAAACAACATTTCGAGACTTTTTTGAAGCGAAGCACTGTCACCAGGATAAAACTGTCCTGCAACAGCAGGTTTACGATCTATAGCTTGCATATTTCCTCCTTTATTTTGTGAATGACAACCCACGGTAGTCATCCAAAACACCATGAATGTCAAAAGAAAATTGGTTAATTTCATGTTTTGGAAAACATTTAAATGGGAATGCTAATTTACTATAAAAATCTTGAAATTTTGCGAAATCTTAAATTTTCTCAAAAGAAAAAACCGTACTCATAAAGTACGGTTTTCTATCTCATCTCCGATTAATTTTTAGGCATTTGCCTTTTCGAATTCTTCCATACAATCGATGAGTGCTTTGACGCTCTCTATGGGCAAAGCGTTATATAAAGAGGCCCTGAAACCTCCGACCGAACGATGGCCTTTAATGCCGATCATTCCCTTGCTCTTGGCAAATTCAAGAAAAGCTTCTTCTTTGTCGGTATATTGAGGCTTCATCACAAAACAAACATTCATAAGTGAACGACTGTCTTTTTCGGCTGTTCCAACAAACATCCTGCTTTGGTCAATGTAATCATAAAGAAGTTTTGCCTTTTGTTGGTTGATTTTTTCCATTTCGTTTACACCTCCTAAGCCTTTGAGCCAGCGCAAGGTTTGCATAACAGTGTAAATTGGAAGAACCGGAGGAGTATTAAAGAGTGATCCTTCTTTAATATGTGTACGGTAATCGAGCATAGTTGGAATGTTACGTTCAACTTTGCCTAATACATCTTCGCGAATAATAACAAAGGTAACCCCTGCTGGCCCTACATTCTTCTGAGCACCACCATAAATAATAGCATATTTCGAAACATCCACAGGCCTACTCATAATATCAGACGACATGTCGGCAACCAGAGGAACTGGGCTGTCGAGGTCTTCACGTAATTCGGTTCCATAAATGGTGTTGTTGGTGGTAACATGGAAATAATCAGCATCTGTGGGAATAGTAAAGCCTTTGGGAATGTAAGTAAAATTTTTGTCACTCGAAGAAGCAACTATAGCTACTTCACCAAAGATTTTTGCTTCTTTGATGGCTTTTTTAGCCCAAACACCTGTTTCAAGATAAGCTGCTTTCTTGTTGAAGAGGTTGAATGGAACCATACAAAATTGTAGAGATGCACCTCCTCCAAGGAAAAGCACATGATATCCCTCAGGGATATGTAATAATTCTTTGAAAAGTGCAACGGCTTCATCGATGATAGCCTGAAAATCTTTGCTACGATGTGAGATTTCCAGAATGCTCAAACCCGTCTGGTTTAAATCGAGTATGGCATGAGCTGTGTTCTCAATGGCAACTCGCGGTAATATAGAAGGTCCCGCATTAAAATTATGCTTTTTCATAGTTTTGAGTTTTTAAGCAGATGTTGTATTATATTCACCTGCATGAAATATTTTTACTGCAAAAGTATAGCTATATTTCCTAATCATCAAGCAAAAATCCTATTCGATATATTTTTTCTCTTTCACTTTATTATGTTTTCTCAAATTTTGTTATTGTCTTCGTAATTCCATATTTTTGCTGTTCTTCACAATTAAAAAAATAAGGTATGGAAAATAAGATTCCTGAATCCATTATATTAGCCATTGGTCTTATATTACTGGGTTCGATGATAAAAGGAGGCATTAAGATTTTCTCGGAACGAGATCGAGTAGTAAGCGTAAAAGGATTGTCTGAGATGGAAGTCCCAGCGAACCGTGTCATCTGGCCCTTACCCTTTAAGGAAGTTGGGAATGACTTATTAGTATTGTATGACGAACTAAAGGCAAAAAACGAAGCCATCGTTGCTTTCTTGAAGAAGAATGGTATTAATGACAATGAGATAAGCATTTCGGCACCTCAGGTAATCGATATGGAAGCCGACCGCTATCGATCTGTTCCTTCGCCTTATCGCTACAATATTACTTCTGTCATTACCGTGATGTCGGATAATGTGGAGCTGGTTAGGCGATTGATGAGTGAACAGGGTGAATTGCTGCAAAAAGGGATAGCCGTTGGGGGTGATGAATATCAATATAATGTACAGTATTTGTTTACGAAGCTCAACGACATTAAACCCCAAATGATAGAAGAAGCAACTAAGAATGCTCGCGTTGCAGCTGAAAAGTTTGCTAGAGATTCAAACTCCAAACTGGGGAAAATAAAAAGCGCCAATCAAGGTCAAATTACGATTAGCGACCGCGATGCCAATACTCCCTACATCAAAAATATCCGCGTGGTGAGCACTATAGATTATTACTTGAAAGATTAACCTTGCACAAGCGAATAACTTTAAAATCGTTAAAATTCACATCCTCTGATTAAAATCTTTGCTTATGAATAAAAAACTTGGGTTATTCTTCTTACTTTTCTTTATATTTTTTGCAGGATGTAATTCTTCCAATAATCCTCAGGAAGTTGTAGAAATTTTTCTTCACGATATCAGTACTGGTAATTTTAGTCATGCCCGAAATTATGCCACCTCAAGTACTTACAGCCATCTGATTAATGCCGAAACATTCCTTTTATCCAATGGAACTATTAAATTTCATCCTGTTAACTATAAAATCGAGAAGATTGAAGTAAAAGGAGATACAGCAAGATGTTTTTTAATTTGGGATGATACCAAAGAGAATTTCCTCATCATCCGACGGCATGGTAAGTGGTTAGTAGATATAAACCTTCCATAGCCAACGTGCAATAGAAAATGGGTTTTTTATGAGTGTTTTGAAGAGCTGATATCATTTTGATGATTTTAAAGAACATAAAGTTTTTTCGGATTTTGAAACTTAAATGCAGAAAGAGTTTCTCCATTTTGAAAACAGGATGAAGAGGCTATTTCGAAAATTTTATTACTCTCATATAAAATTCCTTGTATTGATATCACAGCGATGCTTGCTTTTAGAATAATGATGTTTGTATTTTTGTAAATTGATAATAGATGAGATTATTGAATTAAGAATAGAATGATGGTCATGATGTGACTTTCATGATGATGTACTATAAAAAATAGAATCGATGGATAAATACTTAAAGGAACTTAGTTTACAGTTTGAAGATTGGCTAATTTCGGTGGGATTTTCTGATTTCTTGGCCGATAAAATTGCTGATTATATCTGGCTTATTTCGTCGTTAATTCTATCTGTGGTTATTTATTATTTGGTACGTGATATTGTTTATAGAATTGTTAAGCGGATTGCCAGCCGATCGAAAAGTCAGTTTGACGATTTTCTTTTAAGACGTAAATTTTTTAAAAGGCTCTGCTATTTAGTGCCTGCTTTTCTTTTCAAGGGACTGCTTCCTATCGTCATTAGCGATATGACGGGATTAATAGCTTTTCTTGATACTCTTGTATCTATATATATTGTTTTTGTTTTCCTCATCACTATTGATGCTTGTCTGAATGCTGTTCATGATCTATATTTAACTACCCCAATAGCGAAGAATAAACCCATCAAGGGATTTGTGCAGGTCTTGAAAATCATCATATATTTTATAGGGGCAGTGGTAATTATTGGCATTTTGCTTAATCGAAATCCTTTAGCAATTCTTGGTGGTTTGGGTGCCATATCTGCTATTTTGATGTTGATATTTAGAGATAGTATTCTTGGTTTCGTTGCTGGCATCCAGCTTTCGGCAAATAATATGATAATGATTGGCGATTGGATTACCATACCAAAGCATGAAGCAGATGGTAATGTACTAGAGATTACGTTAACAACAGTGAAAATCGAAAATTTCGATAAGACGATTTCCTTTGTACCAGCTTACACTTTGGTTTCCGATTCATTTCGCAATTGGAGAGGAATGGAAGAAGCCGGCGTAAGACGCATCGCACGCTCCCTCCAAATTGACATGGGAAGTGTAAAATTTTGTACTCCCGAAATGTTAGAACAATTTACCCAATTCAAACTCATTAAGAATTATGTCTTGCAAAAAGAAGAAGAACTTCTACAATACAACCGGCAATTTGGTTTCGACGATACAGTGATTGTTAATGGCCGTCGTCAGACTAATTTGGGAATATTTAGAGCTTATGTATTAGAATATTTGAAAAATAATACCAATGTACATCAGGGAATGACTATGATGGTAAGGCAATTAGCTCCTAATGAAAAGGGAATACCTTTGCAAGTTTATTGCTTCGCAAAAACCACCCAATGGGAAAACTATGAAAAGATTCAGGCCGATATTTTCGACCATTTGATTGCGGTTTTGCCCTATTTTGAGTTGAAGCTATTTCAAATTCCAACGGGAGGAGACTTCAGGGCATTGGTCACACAGTCGTAATGATGATTTTCTTAAGACTTACTTTTTGTATTTTCCGCAGGATTAATATAAACCAATAAGCAATCTTACAATTTAATTTTTTATAGAGGGAAAGAGTCAAAAAATTATCTGTTAAAATTAAAGAAAATTTTTATATTCATGGGGTACATTATGTAAATCATTGTAATATAATTTTTTAAATAGTAATTTCTAATTTAGAATTATTTTAAATTAGCCAAATTTGAGACTAAAATCGATATAAACATTTTCATCATCCGAATTATAATGTTTAATTTCGTCCATTCAAACGAGATCAACGTTATAAACTAAAAATCAGTTATATGGCAAAAGTACAAGGAGATGTAGTCATAGATATCGAACACTGTAAAGGCTGTGAACTTTGTAATGCTGCCTGTCCTTTAGATGTGCTGGCCATGTCGGCCGAGGTGAATAGCAAAGGATATCATTATGCAATCAAGGTGAACGGAAGTTGCAATGGATGTTCAAATTGTGCAATAGTATGTCCTGATGGGGTTATCACTGTTTATAGAGCTAAGGTTTAACAACTTTTAAAAGAAAAGGCATGAAAGAATTAATGTTAATGAAAGGCAACGAAGCATTTGCTGAAGCTGCTATCAGGGTGGGGGCGGATGCTTATTTTGGGTATCCTATTACACCGCAGAGTGAAGTCATGGAGTATTTAATGGCAGAAAAACCTTATGAGCGCACTGGTATGGTTGTGCTTCAATCGGAAAGTGAGCTCGGAGCTATCAACATGGTGTATGGTGCTGCTGCTTGTGGTAAGCGGGCTTTAACTTCTTCTTCAAGCCCCGGCATCAGTCTTATGCAAGAGGGTATTTCCTATATAGCAGGTTCAGAATTACCCTGTTTAATATTGAATGTAGCAAGAGGAGGTCCTGGCCTTGGAACTATACAACCCTCGCAAAGTGATTATTTTCAGGCCACTAAAGGAGGAGGACATGGAGATTACAGGTTGATTGTTCTGGCTCCTTCATCGGTTCAGGAAATGTTTGACTTTGTAAGTTTAGGTTTCGAGCTGGCCTTTAAGTACCGCAATCCTGTCATGATGCTATCGGATGGAGTAATTGGGCAAATGATGGAAAAGGTAGAATTGAGTGAGCAACAACCAAGGCTCACTAATCAACAGATAGATGAACTTTATCCTTGGGCTACAACAGGGAAAAAACCAGGTAAAGACCGCCGTATTATTACTTCCTTGGAATTAGACCCTAGTAAGCAGGAAAAACATAATCTAAAACTACAAGAAAAGTATCGTAAAATTGAGGCATCGGAAGTAAGGTATGAAACGCTGCAATGCGAAGATGCCGAATATCTTTTAGTGGCATTTGGTTCATCGGCTCGTATTTGCCAGAAGGCTATGGATTTAGGTAGGGCTAAGGGAATAAAAGTTGGCTTATTACGTCCTATTACCCTATATCCATTCCCTTATGCTATAGTCGAACAGCTTTCTAATCAGGTGAAAGGCATTTTGGTTGTCGAGCTTAATGCCGGACAAATGATAGAAGATGTTCGTATAGGATCGCACGATAGAATTAAGGTGAAACATTATGGCCGCTTTGGTGGCATGATTCCTTCACCGGTTGAAGTATTAGATGCATTGGAAAAACAAATAATTGGAGATTGAAAAATGACACAAAATTTTGATATACCCGAAATTCGTACACCAGAAAATTTAGTTTACAAAAAAACCAGTGTTCTCACGGATAATGTACTGCATTACTGTCCTGGATGTGGTCATGGTACTACACACCGGCTCATTGCCGAAGTCATTGAAGAAATGGGGATACAAAGTGAAGTTATAGGAGTAGCTCCTGTAGGATGCTCCGTATTGGCATACAATTATTTCGACATAGATATGCAAGAGGCAGCACATGGAAGAGCACCGGCTCTTGCCACAGCCATCAAACGTGTTTATCCCGAAAAGTTTGTTTTTACTTATCAAGGCGATGGCGACCTCGCCGCCATTGGAACCAATGAGACCCTACACGCTTGTAATCGTGGCGAAAATATAACTATCATTTTCATCAATAATGCTATTTATGGTATGACAGGCGGTCAGATGGCTCCTACCACCTTACCAGGAATGCTTACCAGCACTTCCCCTTATGGCCGTGATGTGCAAATGATGGGTAATCCTTTGAAAATTACCGAGTTGTTAGCCCTGTTGCCAGGGACTTATTATGTCACGCGTCAGGCCGTGCATACCGCGGCTCTGGTTAGAAGAGCTAAAAAGGCTATACGAATGGCATTCGAAAACCAAAAACTCAATCGAGGAGTTAGTTTTGTCGAAGTTGTATCTAATTGCAATTCGGGTTGGAAATTAACTCCACTACAAGCTAATAAATGGCTTGAGGAAAACATGTTGCCATTTTATCCGTTGGGTGATTTGAAAGTAAATGGCGAATTGGTGAAAAAATCTGAATAAAAATTTAAAAATATTCATTATGACCGAAGAAATTATCATAGCCGGATTTGGAGGACAGGGAGTCCTTTCTTTGGGTAAGATACTGGCTTATTCTGGCCTCATGCAAGGACAAGAAGTAAGCTGGATGCCTTCTTATGGTCCAGAAATGCGGGGAGGCACTGCCAATGTCATTGTAATCTTAAGTGATGAAAGAATCAGCAGTCCTGTGCTTAGTCAGTTCGACACTGCAATTATTCTGAACCAACAATCCCTCGATAAATTCGAAAGCAGTGTTAAACCAGGAGGCCTTCTTCTTTACGATCCTAATGGTATTACCCGACCTCCTCAGCGGAAGGACATTCATATTTATAAGGTCGAAGCAACTACAGAAGCCGCAAAAATGGGAGCTACTAAAATCTTTAATATGATCATTCTGGGAGCTTATCTGAAACTAAAACCTATAGTCAAACTCGAAAATATAGAAAAAGGTTTGGAAAAATCACTCCCCGCAAGGCATCATAACCTTATCCCACTTAACCTACAAGCAGTTAAAAAAGGCATGGAGATACTCGAAACGGTTCATGCTTTATAAATTTTTATCGCTCAAATTTTATGGGTCGAGCTCTGTTACTTTTCATAACAGGGCTCTTTTTTCGCCCAATTGAAGCAAAATAGTGTTCCAGATCATGTTAATTTCTCAATTTTTCTTTCAGAGTGTTAATTTTATAACAGCCGATGCTAATAGTTATAAAAATTTAATTTTAATTTGCACACCAAATTCAAACGTGTATTAATCTGCGTTCTATAAATTTATGTTTTATATAAAAAAATCTCTTCTCATTTTCTTGTCCCTATGTTTGCTCGTACAAATACAATGGGTTAGTGCGCAAAATTTTTCTCGTTACGATAGTCTTTTGCGCATCTATGAAGTGAATAGGAATCTTGGTGTGAACAAGGAAATACAAATAAAAAATTTAATAGATTTATCTACAGAAATTACCCTTAGTAATCCTGATAAAGCCATACAATTTCTGCAGACAGCTATACAATTAGCACAGGAAATAGGAAATAAACAAAAAGAAGCCGAAATTTCAGGTTTGTTGGGTGATCTCTATCTCGAGAAAATGTTCGTTTTTAGTGCAATGGATTCTTATTTAAAATCTTATCTAATTTATCGTGATGCTGGCCAGCTTAAAGAAATGGCTTGGGCCTTGATTGATATCGGAAATGTTTCTTATGCCCAACATATCTATGATTATCCCATGCAAAATTACCGACAGGCTTATAATATATTTTCTCAAATAAACCATCAATATGGCATGTCGGTGGTTCTTAATAATTTGGGTATGTGCAAAAGAGAAATGTTAGAATTGGATTCGGCTTTGTATTATATGAATCAAGCTTTACAATTGCGAGAAAAGTTAGGTAATTCATTGCATGTAGCCTATTCTCTGACTTATATAGCATCCGTATATCTGAAGAAACAAGATTATACAAAAACTCTTGAAACCATCGATAAAGCAATGTCTCTTTTGAACAGTGTATACCCTAAGGAAAATAGAGAAGCTGATGAGCTGAGAATTAGTCTTTATATTCTAAAAGGAGAAGTGAGATTTTCCCAAGGTGATGATGTTTCGGCACTTCAAAATCTCAACTCAGGTTTACAAATTGCTGAAAATCTGAAATCAGACAGGTATAAAGTCGAAATTCTAAGCAAATTAGTAATGGTGTACCAAGGGAAAGCAGACTTTTTGCAGGCTATCGAAATAAATAAGCAAAGAATAGCATTATGCCGAAAAATTAATCTTATCGATTGTACGATAGAGGCATACCGGAAAATGGGTGAGCTATATAATAGAATAGGAGTTTTTGACTCAGCAATACAAAATTATCGTAAGAGTTTATATTATTCTGATTCTATTCGCTTTGTATGGGCGAGAAGTAATTTCTACGATATCGGTCAGGCTTTTCGTATATATTCTCTCGAACAACAAGAAAAAGTCATTTTGCAAAGAATGCAAAGGGGTCAATTATTTATAGGTGTCGGCATCGTAATTATACTTATTACTGGAATTTTTCTCCTTATTCATTTTAGAAGAATTAGAAATGCCCGTAGAGAGTTTGAGACACTGAGCGAGGCAGCCTTCGAAGGTATCGTATTACATGATCGGGGTCTGATACTTAGTACAAATTCACGATTTTCTCAAATGCTAAAAATGACACCCGAAGTCTTGAAGGGAAAGGATTTATATGATTTTGTTGTTGAAAATGACAGGCAAAGAGCTATAGAGCTCTCAAGAGATAATAGAAATGAGGTTAATTATCAGACACAACTAAGTGGTGCGGATCATACAGTTATTGATGTCGAAATTCTTAGCAAACCTTTTATTTATAGGGGTAAAAAAGTAAGAGTAGGGGCGGTTCGTGATATTACAGAACACCAGAAATTGATACAGGAAAACTTGATTCTCCGGGAGGCTATCCGACAAATGGCTGTGAGCCTTGTGCTTACTAATGATGTAGGAGATATCATTTATGTTAATCCCTTTTTTACTTCCATTACTGGCTATACCCTCGATGAAGCTAAAGGAAAGAATCCAAGAATTCTGAAATCGGGTTATCATTCTAATGCCTTTTATAAAGATTTGTGGGATACGATTACCCAAGGACGTGTATGGACGGGCGAGCTGTATAATAAGAAAAAGGATGGCACTTTTTATTGGGAAAAAGCCGTCATTTCGCCTGTAAAAGATGCATCTGGTAAAATAACTCATTTTGTGGCTATTAAGGAAGATATCACATTGATGAAGAATCAGGAGCATGAACTTCGTCAACGAAACCTCATGTACAGATATTTGGCAAAAAATCTTCCTGACACCGCCGTGTTAGTGTTCAACAAGGATTTAATTTGTATATTATCCGAAGGGCCTGTTTTAAAAGAACTTGGATTTTCAGCCAACAACTTCGAGGGTGCTTCGCTTAGGCAATTTTTGCCCGATGCTCGACGAGACGAGCTATCTCAAAAATTGGAAAGTGTATTCAAAGATGAAGGCTCAGCTTTTGAAACCACAATTAATCAAAGAAATTATCAAGTGGTTATAGTCCCCATGAAAGATGACAATAATCAGATATTTCAAGGGATGATAATATTGACAGATATTACGGAAAAATTACTCAAGCAGGAAATACTTAAAAAAAGTGAGGGTCAATTAAAAATAGCTGTTGCAACAAAAGACCGTTTCATCTCCATACTTGCACACGATTTACGAAGTCCTTTCGCCTCAATATTAGGACTTTGCGATGTTTTGCTCGATGACTATCATCAATTGGATGATGAAGTGAAAATCCAATATATACACATGATAAGGAACAGTTCGAGCAATGTACTCGAACTCTTAAACAATCTTTTAAGCTGGTCGCGAGCTCAAAGTGGAATGATTGAATTTAGACCGAGAGTTTTCAATATAACGAGTTTCATAAAGGATATAGTAAGCTTAATGAGCTTAACTGCGGCTCAAAAAAACATTAGTTTGCTTACGGATATTCCTCACGACGTAGATATTTATGCCGACCCTGATATTTTGGGTACTATTTTGCGCAATCTTGTTTCTAATGCCGTAAAATATTCATATCCAGGTGGTGAAGTAATGATTAGCGTAATTATACCTCATCATTATTCTGCTGTTCAACCGAATGGTTCCGATTGTTGGATGGTGTTTTCAGTAGCTGACACAGGTATGGGAATGACGCAAGAGGAATTGAGTCAGCTATTCCTTATTGATGATGTTACAAGCAAGGAAGGAACTAATCATGAAAAAGGTACTGGCCTTGGTCTGCTGCTCGTAAAAGAACTTGTCGATAAAATGAGAGGACATATTCATGTAGAGAGCCAGAGTGGGCAAGGCACAAAATTCTATGTTGAAATCCCTTGCGAATTTTCTTCTAATAAAGAAAGCATGTGAGTCTTTTGGAAGAACCAAATATTTTCCCCAAATATTTAACAAAACCTATCATAGAGATGGAATACTTCAATTTTGATTAGGGGAATTTAGCTCTTTGTGTAAGGTAAGATATTTTTCTTTTATAGTTTGAATGTTGTTAGCAGGTATCAGACCCATATTTTTACCTTCTTTCAACATGAAATCAAAGGCTTCTTCGTAATCGTTATGAATAGTTCCCTCAAGAATAGCTTCTTTGATGGAGTTTTTTAGAAGGCCTACAGGGTGAGAGGGAGGTATGTCGAAGGCTTCCATGATGATGTCGC
>Ga0116147_1003586_pt1 | contig 14511 bp, 10 predicted proteins | sample AD_JPNHG3_MetaG_FD_89749 | JGI IMG/M metagenome (GOLD analysis project Ga0116147, IMG submission 89749) | Active sludge microbial communities of municipal wastewater-treating anaerobic digesters from Japan - AD_JPNHG3_MetaG | ecosystem: Engineered > Bioreactor > Anaerobic > Digestate | place...
CCTCGACCGCGACATACTCATTGCCCTCATCCTCGACCCGAAGAGTCTCTGGCATTCCCGACTTCTCCTCCCCTCCGCCGCCGACATCAACAAAGACGGCGTCATTAATGTCGCCGATATCATTTCGCTGATAACGTATTTGAAATAATATATTCATAAAACGAATCGTGTTTTGACCAAAAGCCGGGAATGCCCCCAAAAAGTTTCATAATTCCCAAGCGGAAAACAAAGACGATTATTGGGTTTATGTGTGAATTTTTTTAAAACATCTGCTGCATCTATTTCCATGGTGCTCCGTTGTTGCGGGACATTTGGGATTGGACGGTTTGCCATTTTTCGTTGATGCGGCTTTGAGCGGCGATTTCCCAAAAGGAGGTATCCCGCAATCGCAATCCCATGACGGCGGTAATCCATGCATGTCCCCATCCGCTTTCGACAGACCAAGGACCCCAGCCCACATCGGCTGGGCTTGCCCAAAAATCCCATTTATCAAAATCAAACGCTCGCAGCCATGCGCCGTTTATAGTGGGCATTGATTCCGAGCGTGCCTGAATCCGACAGAGAAAGGCAGTCAAGCGATCTTCCGCCGCCTTCAATTCGGCGTCGCCTGTTGCGGCGGCGGCTTCGTGGAGTCCAAGCATCGCAAACCCCAAAGTGTAAAGCGTGTCACATACCGGATCTCCGTTTTGCTGAATGAGCGGCGTTTCGCCGGTTCCATACTCGGCGTTTGATTGAGGTATTTTGTAATGACCGCCCCCAACGCCATGCAGCCATTCCTGAATACCCCCGCAGGAAACTTGGCGCTCGAGAAGCTCGGAGGCAACGCGATACAGCCATTCGCGGTGTTGCGGCTGGTCGTCCGCGCGTATCAGCCATGCAAGGCAGAGGAGCATACGCGCCCTTTCGATGTTGTCCTTCCAGAGCCATTGATTGGGATAGCCCTGCATCATCCGACCGATAGCCGCTCGGGAAGTTTCTAAAAACGGCTGATATCCGGTTTTGTCATAAGCCCACAGGTAACAAGCCCAGAGATAAGACTCGAAATGAGGGGAGTAGTGGACAGTTTCGGCATCGGCGTAATGTCTCCATCCATTGCGCTCAAGGTCGGCGATATCAATGCGCGATCCGCGGAATCCTAATTTCCCAGTCGTGCGGAAATTGGCAAGAATCCCGCGTAAAATCGGCTCATCCCAGCGGTCAGTCTTCAAAACGGACGCCGTTAGAATGGTTCCCAAAAGGACGCGGGCGTTGTCGTCGCCATAGTTTGCAATCCACCAAGGTTTTGAGATGTCGCCCCAAGCAATTAGACCGTAAGCGGGATGCTCGGGATTCCCTCTCGGTCCGCCGCAGAGTCCGGAATTAAAATAGACATAGTCCTGCAAATTAGCGGCGATTGCGGCGCTCTCGCGTTTCCCGGTCAGCAGCGCATCCAAGGCGAAATTCATGGCAACCTCGCTGTTGCAGTCCGCTCGAAGAGGCAGACGATGCTTCTGATTGCCATCCCATCCAATTTCCGACACAATCCCTTCGAGGACGCCAAGGCTGCCATCAGCGGATTCATCGGATTCAATTGGTGCGATTGAAGATGTGCAAACATCAACTTTAAGCAGCCGGTGAATTTCTTCAACTCGGGAGGGCGCGACAAGCAATCCCGAACGGCGATACCAGTTTATGGAGGCATCAAAGGCTTGACGCTCCGCATCCTGCGGTAAATAATCGGAACGTCCCAAGGCAGGACGGACGCGGGGTTCCCATTGCAAGTTCAAATCTCCGACGTCAGGATTCAACCATCGAAGAATCCAAATCCACAAAGCGCGCACTTGTGCATGCGGCGCAAATCTTCCCTGAACGAAACCGCTGAGCCGCGTTGTGGAAATCAACACAGAATCGCCGGGAATTTCAAAAAGCAAAGCATGCGCCTCAGGCGGCAATCCATAAACCGCCTTGTCATATCCAGCCACGTGAGCGCCGACCAACAGCGCACGCTCGGGATTGGAGGGTATATAATGGCAGCCGTTCAGCATCAGGATTTGATAAGACGGCAGAGCCGGTCCAAGACCGTCAGGCGCCACAACCGCCCGCTCCCGTTTAAACTTTTTAACCGCTTCCAGATTCAACCCCGGAATCCAAGAAGGATATTCGATGAAAAGACGCAACTTTTTTTGTCGGGCGCGATTGAGCCATTCAATAGAAAAAGGCGTTCGAGTGTCGGGATAACCGTCTGCCAGCAATAGAACGCCGCCGCCCGCAGGAGCAGCTTCGATGGCTTGAGTTGCCGAGTCAAAGCGCGGGACACAACCGTATGAGCGAACAATAACACGATAAAGATCATTGTCGGCTCTGCAACAAAAAATAAGTTTTTCATGACCGGACGGTTGAGACTTTAATAAAGGGGTGCAGGCGGAAGCAAAGGCGCAAACGAATCCGACAAAGACGCAAGATCTAAAAAATATCATAAACATTCTCCTTCCATCGAGATTACTGCAAATAAGTATTATCCGAATAAAGAGATAAATAATGCGCCGTTCCATCTTTCAATAATATGATTTCAGATATTTTATTAGCGTGTTGTCAATCGCTTTTCTCGGCGCCAGCCGCCATGCCGATTCATCTTCTCAGGGGGCAACCGCGCTGTTCAATCTGCGTCTCTGGGGTCAATCATCTCGATTAGCTTAATTTGTTGTTGACATGTCCCATGCCTATCTATCAGAATCTTTTCAATAATGAGAAGAAACGGCAACTTCTTATACAGAAAGAAACAGCCTGCGTGTGCTATTTTATACAGGTCGTATAATTATATTAGGCATGAAAGAAGGTTGTAAAGTGGCAATCGCTAATCACATTGAAAAGGTTCGGCAGGGTCTCCGTGAGGGCAGATTTACTTCTGAAGCAGCTGTTTCACAGGGGATACTTTTGCCCGCTCTGCATGAGCTAGGGTGGCCGGTCTTCGATACATCAATAGTAATTCCAGAATATTCGGTTGAAGGTCGCCGTGTCGATTATGCATTATGCCACCCACAAAATCGCCCAGCGGTATTCATCGAGGTCAAAAAGGTTGGATTATCAGAAGGAGCGGAACGACAGCTATTCGAATATGCTTTTCATCTTGGGGTGCCGATGGCAATCCTGACGGACGGTCAAGAATGGAGTTTTTACCTTCCTGGTGAGCAAGGGCGCTATGATGAACGTAGGGTTTATAAACTCGACCTTCTTGAACGGGATGTTGCTGAAGCAGAAAGCAGGCTAAAAAGATACCTCAGCTTCGACAATGTCAGTTCAGGAGCCGCACTCAAAGCTGCACGATCAGATTATCAAAATGTAGCAAGAATACGAATTATCAAATCTAATTTCCCTAAAGCGTGGGAAGCGTTACTTAAAGAGCAGGATTCATTATTGTTGGATCTTCTTGCTGAAAAGGTTGAAGATCTTTGTGGTTATAAACCAGATTTGGATACATGTAGTCAGTATCTTGAACTCCAGATACAGAACAGCATGCATCATGATAAATATGAATCTGAAATAATACCTCCGGTTAAGCAAACGAAGCCATTCTCTCGATCTACACACCACGTTCACACTCGAACCATTGATAATTTCAAATTTGTATTTAAGGGTAAAGAATTTAAAGCTCGATCGGCAATAGAGGTTATGATTAAACTTTTTCAATTGTTGTCTCAAGAGGATAATGGATTTCTTGATAGATTTGCATCACGTAAACATGGCAAGAAGCGGCGATATCTTTCAAAAAACAAAAAAGATTTATATCCCGGTCGTCCTGATTTAGTAGAACGAAACTCTGTTGAAGTTGTGGCAGGATGGTGGTTGGGAACCAATTATAGTCGGCGAAGCATTCAAGATATAATCGAATTAGCACTTGAGGTTGCCGGGTCGCAACTGCGCAATGCGACCAAAATAAATGTATTGTGATCTATTGCCCAACCACCGCATCAACTCGGATTGGCAATTCCGCCACGCAGCATTGCCTGCCGGTTACGCGTGACGTTGCGTTTCTCTCGGTTCAATACATCTACCTCCTCGCCACAGTCCCGCTGGGGTCAATCACCTCGATTAGCTCGATTTGTTGTTGACATGCCTCGCGCCTATCTATCAGAATCTTTTCCATGGCGCGCACAATTCGAATAAATCTCCCGTTTTCTTTGTATCATGTTCTCTCCAGAACTAACACCGGCGTTATCGCATTTGCGGATCATGAAGATGAACAAAAGTTTCTTTTGTATCTCGGTAAATACGCGGCTATCTTTTCCATAAAAATTCATGCGTGGTGTCTCATGAATACGCATTTTCATATTCTCATGGAAACTGCCGAGCAGCCGGACATTTCCGAATTTATGCGCCGTCTTCTAACTGTTTACACGGTCTATTATAACCGCCGCCATAAAAGACACGGTCATCTTTTTCATGGACGTTTCAAGAGTTATGTCGTGGATAAAGCCGCTTATTTATTGGAGTTGTCTCGCTATATTCATCTTAATCCGGCGACAGCATCATCGCCGCAAAACCCTGAAACATATCGCGGCTCAAGTCTGCGATATTATATTCATGGCGGTGAGCCGGAATTTCTTTATACTGCGGAAATTCTCGCATGGTTCAAAGGCAACAGAAAACAATACGCGAAGTTTGTCCGCAAGGGTTTATCCGAAAACATAAAGCCGGAGATTATTGGGCAGATGTTTGTGGGAGCAAAAAATTTCATCCAAAAAACTCAAAACAGAAAGGCTCAGTTGGAAAAAAGCGGAACACGCGCGTGGGCTGCCCAAAAAAAAAGAGAACAGGCGCAGCAGGATAAGCAAAAGCGAAAAGCAGAAGAAATATTAAACAAAGTTGCGGATTATTTTCATCTCTCTCCTGAAGCAATTAAGAACAGCCGATACGGCAAAGGAACGATTGGAAAAGCGAGAAGTCTGGTTTTAATGTTATTGAGAGCGCATCTGCCATGGTCGGGCGCGCGAGTAATGAGATTCATGGGCTTGCGTTCTCAAAGCATGTTGAGTTATCACTCCAAGGCTGTGAGCGAAGAGGATTATTGCATCCTTGAGAAGGAAATTAATAATAAAAACAAAGTTTGCAAATCGAAATAATCGAAGGGATTGTTTAAATGTTTTGTTGGGTTATTTTTCACCTTGGTTTTTTTTAAAGGGATAATAATACTTTTTGGGAGGTGTGGATGATGAGAACAAAAAAATCGGCATTGTGTCTTATGTGCGCTTTAATACTTATGTCTGTTGGCGCTGAGGCGGCAAATACGGGTTTTACCTATCAAGGTATGCTTAAAGATGGAGCAAATCCGGCAAACGGAAGTTATGACTTTCGTTTTACTCTTTATGATGCCGTGGCGGGGGGAAGTGTTATCGGGGCAAATAACCCTTATTATGTGGATGACAAGATGGTTGTCAGCGGATTGTTCAGCGCAGAAATCAACTTCAATGCCTCGACCTTTATACTCTCAGGCGGAGCTGATTTTTATATTGAAGTGGCAGTGCGCCCCGGCAGCGTTTCCAATTCCGTCCGCACCGGCTATACCGCCCTTGCGCCGCGGCAGAAGATAACACCGACGCCCTATTCTCTCTCCACCGTTAATTCAACGAATCTCGGCGGCAAACCGTCGGAAGACTATATGCTTGCGGCAACGGATAAATGGGTGAACACCTCTGGCGACACAATGACCGGTACTTTAAACATTGAGAACTCGAGCATCTGGTCCCTTGAGATAAGAAATAGTTCCGCAAACAATAACGCCACAGCCATATTTGCCGAGGCAAACTCGACTACCGCGAATAATTCCAACGCAGGATATTTCAAAGCTGCGGGCCCAAGATCAATTGCGGTTGAGGCGCTTGCAACAGGCGAGTCAAGTACGGGCATACAGGGGCGCTCCGATGGAAGCTCCGGCAGGGGCGTCGTCGGCGTTGCTTTGGCTGAAGGGGATTACCAAACCGTTGGCGGGAGTTTTTACACCAATGGATATTCGGGTACAGGTGTCAGAGGCAACGCAAACGCCAAAGGCGATTATACCAATTATGGCGGCGAATTTTCTGCGGCGGGGTATTCAGGAATCGGAGTTTCCGCAATCGCGAGCGCAACGGGAAACGTCAGTAATGTCGGCGGCAAATTCGAAAGTTGGGGGCAGAAGGGAACAGGCGTTATAGGATTTGCCACAAGTGAAACCGGCGAAAATTTCGGAGGACATTTCACCGCAGCCGGCGGAATAGGCAAAGGAGTTTACGGATCGGCTTCCTCAAAAAACGTGGACTTCATAACCTATGGAGGTTATTTTGAGAGCCATGCCAACAAAGGCGTTGGTGTGTATGGCGAATCTAAAGGAGCATCCGGGATTGGCGTTTACGGCTTGAGCTCCGGTGAGGGAACGCCGGCGAAATATGGAGGATATTTCAGAGCAATCGGAGAAAATGGAAGAGGTATTTATGCCTCGGCTGCCTACGCAACCGGAGACACCCGCGCCGTGCAGGGATATGTCTTAAGCCCAGCTGGATTTTCAGCATATTTTGAAGGCGCTGTCGGAAGCGCCAATTATTTTCAGCGCCGCGTTGGCATCGGAAACACAGACCCCAACGCCAATCTTCACGTCGCCAGTCTGAATAAATGGAACTGGGGAGAGGGCAACGGCTGGGGCGATTTCTGTGTCGGGACTTCAACATACGGACTCTCCATCGGCATTGCCACATCGGGCGGCGGCGCCGGCATCGCCCGAATGTGGACCCAAAATAACAGCCTTATTCTTGGAACAAAGACCGGCGGGGATACTATTACAATAACAACCGGCAAACGCGTTGGAATAGGTCGCGCGCCTGCAACTAATAAGCTAGAGGTTGAAGGCGACGCATCAAAATCCACCGCCGGCAATTGGCTTGCCAACTCCGATGCCCGCATCAAAACGGATGTGCGAACCATTACCGGCGCGCTTGAAAAACTCGCGTCGGTTCGTCTTGTGGACTTTGAATACACGCCGGAATACCTTGCTGAACACGCGGAAATTGAACCGCGAAGATATATGAACGTCATTGCCCAGGAGTTTGCCGAAGTCTTTCCTTATTATGTCAAGGACAGCGGGGAGACGCTTGCCGAAGGCGGGGAGATTCTTCAGGTGGATCCCTATCCCCTGACGATTTATTCCGCGGCGGCAGTCCAGGAACTGTATCAGATTATCAAAGAGAGAGATAGCGAAATTTCCAACCTTCGCAAAGAAAATCGCAAATTGGAGGAACGACTTTCGAGGCTTGAATCCATTTTGCTCTCAGAAGGTTCCAGATAGGAATCAAAAAATAATCTGATGATTAAAAAAACATGGAAGACCAAAGGCGCAAATCATAACGATTTCGCCAAAAAAGGAGAAAATGATGACACGGAAAATCGCTTTCTTTGATGCCAAGCCTTATGATATTAAATCGTTCACGGAGATGAATAAAGATTTTGGCTTTGATATCGCCTATTTTGAGACGCATCTCAACGCCCAGACCGCATCGTTAAGCGGAGATTTTGATGCCGTTTGCGCCTTCGTCAATGATACGATTGATAAAGCCGTCATTGATGAAATCATTAAACATGGCGTCAAGTTAATCGCGCTGCGCTGCGCCGGGTATAATAACGTGGATTTTAAGGCGGCTTACAAAAAAATTCATATCGCCCGTGTGCCGGCGTACTCGCCTTATGCCGTGGCGGAACATGCCGCCGCGCTTATGTTTTCGCTCAATCGCAAAACCCATCGCGCCTTTTTCCGCACTCGCGACGGGAATTTTTCCCTCAACGGACTTCTCGGATTTGATATGCATGGCAAGACTGCCGGCGTTATTGGAACCGGAAAAATCGGCAAATGCCTTATTGCCATCCTTAAAGGCGTCGGCATGAAACTGTTGGCGTATGACCCTTTTCCCGATGAGGCTTTTGCGGCTGACGCCGGCGTTCAATATGTTTCCCTTGATGAAATTTATCAACAGGCGGACATCATCTCTCTGCATTGCCCGCTAAACAAGGACACCGAATATATGATCAATGCGCAGGCAATAAGCCGGATGAAAAACGGCGTTATGATTATCAACACAGGCAGGGGGAAACTCATACACACGCAGGCGCTCATAGATGGGCTTAAATCCGGAAAAATCGGCGCGGCTGGGCTTGATGTTTATGAAGAGGAGAGCGAATATTTCTTTGAAGACAAATCGGCGCAGATGATAACCGATGATATCCTTGCCCGTCTTCTGATGTTTCCCAATGTGCTGGTCACCTCGCATCAGGCTTTTTTTACGCAGGAAGCGCTGCGCAACATCGCCCAAACGACTCTGCAAAATTGTCAGGACTTTTTTGAGCATGAAAAATTGGTAAACGAAATATGTTACAAATGCGGCGGACCCTGCACACGAAAAGAAAAAAAATTGTGTTTTTAATTAATAGGTTTCAACACACTTGATTACCTTGATTTGAAATATCCGTCCCGCGCGTTGGCTCCGTTTGTCTCGCCGCGAACGCCAATCCCATAGGCGCCGGAACTGTAGGCGTAAATCGTGTCCTTAAAAAATATGTTAATCTTTTGTTTTTTGCATGGCGGATTCGAGTGCCGCTAAACGAGCTTCTAAAGAGTCAATCTGTTTTTGCTGATTCGCATTTTGTTCTTTCAGAAAAAGAATTTCCGCTTTTTTGTTTATGAGTTTTTGGTTCAATTCCTGAATTGCCGCGGCGGCGTAAATGGTTAGCGGATAAGCATCCACTTGAAGAATCTCTCCGCCGTCAGCAAGCGTCTCGCCGCTGTCCTTGACATAATCAGGAAAGACTTCGGCAAACTCCTGGGCAATAACGTTCATGTAACGGCGAGGTTCAATCTCAGGATGCTCTGCGAGATATTCCTTCGTATATTCAAAATCCACGAGCCGCACCTTTTCAAGCGTCTCAAGCGCGTTTTCAATATTTTTTACATCCGTTTTGATGCGGGCATCGGAGTTGGCAAGCCAATTGCCGGCGGTGGATTTTGATGCGGCGCCTTCAACCTCGAGCATGTTGGTGGTTGCTGTGCGTCCAATGCCAACCTTGCGCTGGAAGTAGTTGTCGCTGCCAGGGACTCCAGTGAAATAGGAAGCGAATCCGATTGGGCTATTTGTGTGGCCTGCGACGCCGGCGTTGACGCCTGAGCTGGCGTCTGCCAGTCCAAAAATAGCGCAGCCATCCGTGCTATAGTTTTCGAATCGTCCGCCGTATGTGATTCCCGAACCGGACGATGCCTTGCCATAGATTCCACGTCCTGCATTGCTCGCCGCCTCAAAATAGCCGCCGTATGTGATTCCCAAACTGGACGATGCCTTGCCATAGATTCCACGTCCTGTATCGCTCTCCGCCACAAAATAGCCGCCATAGCTGGGAGCCGTGCCTTGTACGGCGCTTCCGCCACTGGAGTTCCTTGAAACATTCAACCCCGTATTCTCACCTGTGATGTTCAACATTCCGGTCATCGTGTCGCCGGTGGTGTTGACCCAATTGTCCGTTGCGGCGGGCATAAAGGCAGAGGCGTGCTGTCCGCCCAGCTGGGCTGAGTCGTGGCTGTAAAGGGCATAAGGACCTGCCGTGATTTTTTGCCGCGGCGCAAGCTTTGTATAGCCCGAGCGGTCGGCGTTTGAGACGCTGCCCGGACGCACGCTGATTTCGAGCCAGCGATCCGAACCCTTGAACCAGGAACTACCGAAATCCAATTCAGCGGAAAACAAACCGTTTGCCACCGCAAGATCGTCCACATAAATCGGATTGGACGCCTCCCCTCCCGAGGCGGCGGTAAAAAGTAAAAAACACAGGTCGTATGTGCCATTGGCGGGATTGGCGCCATCCTTCAGTTGACCCTGATAAGTGAAAGAGGTGGATTGAGCGGCAAGATGAGCGCAGAAAAGCATCATGCAAACACAACCAATACAAACCATAATAATTTTTGTCATAATAACGTCTCCTTTTATTCTTTATAATGGATTGAGTAAATCGAAAAAAAATGAGGTGTCAACATGAATCGGAAACTTATATGCGCGCATTTGGGAAACAATGGGGATTCATGATAAGGAGAGGTTAAGGAGAAAAAAGTTCTCCTGACGATTTTTACTTTTTTGGCGAAATCGTTATGATTTACGCCTTTGGTTCTCCATGGTTTTCAAAACCCTGACTTTGATGAATGCGTATTCGGTTGGTTTCGACAATCCATAATCTTTTTTGTAATGGGAAAATCCCGATGTTGTTAATGATGTTTTGGATAAGACTCTGAAGCGCTTTGATTCTGGGGTTTTGAAACAATTAGAGCCAATCCCCTCGATTGGCTCTAATTGCTGACTCTGATTTTTTTCCCTTATTAACTAAATTATCTTTTTCATAATCGCCATGCGGCGGGTGATGGTGAAACCCAGACGTCCATAAACGCCTTTCGCTGCGCGCTCGCCCGTCCACAAAACCCATGCGCAATGATACCCTTTGATGCGCATTTGATAAAGCGTTTTGGCGAGCAGCACCGAGCCGATGCCTATGCCCTGATAAGCGTCCGAAACGCCGAAAGGTCCAAAGTGGTCCCCCTCATATTGGCAGAAGCCGATGATTTTCCCTTTGTCAATTGCGATGATGATGCAATCCTCTCCATAGAGTCCCCGCGTGAGGTCAATCAGATTCCGCCGCGCATCCTCCAGCCACGGACCCGGCATCAGCGTTCCTTGAAATTCGAGGTAGTTGAGCAAATCTTCGCGGCGATAGAGCCGCACTTCGATGCCTTCCGCAAGGAGCGCCTTTTCTTTTTCTAAAACCTCTTTTGCAATCGTGAACTTGGAGATGGGGGCATCCATAGCGATTGCCTCGCTGTATTCGACAAATCCGTATTTCTGGAAAAGCCGGACGCCGTCCGCATAAGCCTCTTTGTCAATACCGGGGACGAAATAGTTTGGCGTATAGGGTGCAATCAGGATTTGTTTGCGTCCTTTTTGCTTGAACCACTCGATTGAATTTTCGAGCAGCGCAGAGCCGATGCCGCGTTTGCGGAAATCCGGATGGACGCCGAACGCCGTGATGAATCCGTCATCAGGGCGCATTCCCACGTTTTCGATGGGACGCCGCAGCGCCAGTCTTAAAGCAAATCCCGACAGACGTCCGCCTTTTTCCGCAACGACAAGACTGTCCTGTTCGCGGTTGACGTCCAGCAAAACCTTGCGTTCGAACAAATTCAACGTGATGGCGTCCAGAGGCAGCGCCGCCGCCCAGAGCGCGAGCATTTCTTGCGTGTCATTTCCTGTGAACGGACGAATATTAGCCATGTTCAAAACTCCTTTAATCGCATAGATTAAACGACTCCCTACGGCGGTTGGTTGAATCATTCAATAAAAATGTTCGCGTCTTAAAATTTTATTGCTATTTCCCTTGCGCGGTTTTGAGCCGCGTCCAATTGCTCTTTCATTATCTCTCTGCCGCGGGCGTCCATCGGTTGGGCGTTAATGAAGGTTATATCGGTCACGCCCACAAACCCGAATATTGTGCGGAGATATGGTTCCTGATAGTCAAGCGCGCAGATGGGGCTTTCGGGAGTATAATCGCCGCCGCGGCTTGTTATCACAACCATCTTTCTGCCTTTGGCAAGTCCATCAACGCCCTGTGCTGTGTATCGGAAAAGATATTGCGGTTGAGCAATCACATCAATATAATGCTTGAGGCGATAGGGAATGCTAAAATTCCACATAGGCGTGGATATGAGATAGGCATCGGCGGAAAGAAAGCGGTTGATATGCTGTTTGATTTCAAGCCAAGAGGGTTTTAATATATCCGAAATCTCGCCGTCCGCCATCAGCAGATATTTCCCGTCTGTGACATCGCGGGTAATTTCCGGCAACGGCTCCGCGAAAACATCAAGAGTTTCCACAGTCCAATCGGGATGCGTCTCGTTGAATTTTTCTAAAAAGGCGGAGGCGACAATAAGAGTGCGGGATTTTTCGCCCCGCATGGCAGCGCAAATATGAAGCAGTTTTTTCATTTTTCAACCTCCATGCTTATAAATATTAAGGTATTACGCATGATGTTTGAACCGCAAGAGTTTTTTATAATGTATAAAAAGGGCGAGATTGCTTAATATCCTGCATCAATTTCTAATTGTTTCAGGTCTATGTTCATGCACATCGGCGCGGCTGGATTGGCGAAGGTAAAAAACTTAACTTCGCAAGCTTCTTTTGCAAACGCTTCAAATGCCGCAAACCGACAAAAAATTTTTGATGATTGGGCAAAACTGCGCCCGCTTCATTCGTAAATATTAATATTGATATTGCCCGCGCTTTTGCTACTTTGAAATACATATTTGGTAATATGACGCCAACATGAAAAAAATGTTATTCGAAAAACCATCAGCGCAAATAATTATCATCGTTCTTTTGGGCGGAATGCTCTTGGCTGCCCCTTTTGGGAAATTCATCCTGCCCTTTGTCGTTCTGGGCGCGGCGCTTGCCGCCATTTTATATGGACATCCCGAACAGCGGAAATTTCTCGTTCGCTGGATGCTTGCCGCCCTTGCCGCGCGCCTCCTTTTTTTGGCAATCGTTCAATTTGCCCCTGTAACCCGCGAGCCCTTTCCATTCTTTTTCCTTGATGACCAATCGTATCACAGATGGTCGAAAGAAATCGCCCAAAGGTGGCATCAGGGGGAGATGCCGCGCGTCTGGACTGATGCCGAAGTCGGCACGCTCCAGACCGGTTATTATTATTTTATTTCCGGAATTTATTATGTTATGGGCGCGAATCCCATTTTCCCGCTTTTGCTCAATTCCCTCTTCGGCTCTCTTTTGTGCCTGTTGGTTTTCCGTTTGGCGGAGCTGCTGCTCGATGACAGGGCAGCCCGCTGGTCTATGATTTTGTGCGCCGTAAATCCCGTGTTCTGGTTCTGGTCATCCTTCCTTTTAAAAGATACCCTGCTGGTGGTATTTTTCGTCCTTGCCTATGTGCTTTACCTCGAATGGCGGCGCAAAAAAAATCCCATCATTTTTGCGGCGCTTTTGCCGACGGCATATTTTCTTTTTTTAATCCGCGTCCCGTCTTTGATGGTTGTTCTGGCTGCCATCTTCATCTATGAGCTGCTTGAGAGTCCGCGAAAAGGTTTGCTTTTAGCGCTGGCGGGGACAGGGGCGGCTCTTGCCGTTGCGGGGCGCGCTATTAATCTGGCGCGCGATGTGGAGGATCAAATCATCTACTCATTTTTGAACGCCCTGCCGGATGCGGGGCTGACGTATCGCGGTGCGTTGAAATATCTGGCGCGCGGAGTGCCGAGATTGTTTCTTGCGCCCTACGGCTGGGTGTTTGCTCATTATTTCACGCCGTTTTATTTCCTCTATATCGGACAGTGGTTTTTTTATCTGTATCTCTTTCCCCACGCCTTGGCGGGTTACATCCGCCTCATTGGCGAAAACAGGCGCACGGCTTTGTGGCTGATTATTCCCGTTGTCATCAAATGCTATTTGTATTTGCTGACGGAATTGTCGGCGCGGCACATGCTGGAGCTGATGCCGCTTTTCACTGTCGCCGCCGCTTATGCACTGCGCCGTCCGCTCACGCAAAGGTTCATGCTTCTATACTACATCAGCCTTGTGGCTTTCATGCTTCTCCATTTGTTGACTTTGGTGTTATAATTTTTTGCTTTGAATTGTTTCGCGATAAAGGTCTTCCATTTTTCGCGAGCAGACCTCCCAGTTATCATTATGGCGGATGATGTCCCAGTTTTGGGCGGATGCCATCTTGCGCCATGCCGGATTTTTCAAGGCAAAAACCGTCTTATCCGCAATTGAACGGGAATCGCCGATGCGAATATACAAACCGTTGCCGCCGTCTGTGATTCGCTCGCGATAGGCGTCCAGAGCGGAAACAACAGGCGCGGCGCCGCATGCCATCCCTTCCAAAATAGAGATGGAGAGCATATCCGAGCGGGTCGCCGAGATAAACACATCCGCCAGATTCAAAAGCAGCGCCATCCGCTCCGCCGTCACTTTTTCCTCGATGAAATGCGTTCTATCGTTTAAGCCGCACCGCCCGACAATCTGCCTCATTTCGTTCAGATAATCCTGCGTTCCCGACCCGCGGAGGATGATGAAATGCGCCTTGGGAACTTCACCCGCGATAAGCGGCAGGGCGTTGATAATGTCCCGTCCTCCCCAATATTCCGCCAGCGTCCGGTTGCTGATGACAATCGGCGCATCCTGCGGTATAGCGAGTTCGTTCCGTATCATTTGCGCCTCGTTTTTTTTATACGGATGGAAAATATTCAAATCAATGCCCCATGAAAATCCCTTCGATTTTTCTTCCGGAATGCCGAATACGGTTTTCAAATAATGTCCCAGCCCCGGATAATTTGTGGTGATGCGCGTAGCTGCTCGCAAACCCGATGTCACAAGAAACCGCGCAATCCGCGATTGAAACGGGTCAAAGAAAATATCGTTTCCCCACGGCGTCAGAATCTTGGGGTAATTGCCGCATCGCGCCAGCGCGAAGCCATACGCC